>Ga0075589_109_pt1 | contig 30941 bp, 21 predicted proteins | sample RifGroC1_FD_68199 | JGI IMG/M metagenome (GOLD analysis project Ga0075589, IMG submission 68199) | candidate division WWE3 bacterium GW2011_GWC1_47_10
ACTCCCCAAGAAACATTTTCATGCTATTCACCATTCGCCACCATTACTCACCCATAATGCTCCATTGAAAATCCACAGTCAAGACAAAAATAACCCGAAGACGGGATTTGGGGATTGACTAAAATAGGTGTAGAATATGCGCACAAATCAGGAGGAGCCCAATGCCTGACTGGATGTGGCTACTTGCCTTAGGGGCAATAGCAATCATCAGCCTAAGCCTGCACGACCGCGCCGGCTAGCGCGCGATGATTCACAAAAGCGCCTGAAACCCACACAAAGTCATACAATCACGTATAGACACAGTGTGGGTTTCAGGCGCAATCTTCAAAGGTTTTAGCCAAATCGGCAATTTCCACCCTTACTTGCTCCGTAGTATCCCTGTTTCTCACAGTAACGGTATTGTCTTCCAACGTCTGGTAATCAATGGTGACGCAATACGGCGTGCCGATTTCATCTTGGCTCAAGTACCGCTTGCCAATGTTTCCGCGGTCGTCCCACGCAACGGCAACCCTGCTCTTCAACAGAGTGTAAACCTCTTGTGCTTTGTTCACCAAGTCCGGCTTGTTTTGAACCAAAGGAAACACAGCAACCTTATACGGCGCCAGCTTTGGATGCAGCCGCAGAACAACTCTCTCACCGTCTTCCCAATAAGCGTCAAACAACAAAACAAGCATCAACCGGTTGAGCCCAATTGAATATTCAACAACGTGAGGAATAAAGGTTTCGCCGCTGCTTTCGTCCTTATACGTAAAATCGGAGCCTGAAAATTCTCCGTGCCGTTTTAAATCCCAGTCACCTCTGTAGTGAATACCCTGGAATTCCTTCCAGCCAAAGGGAAAGTTGTATTCTATATCGGTGGCGATTTTGTTGTAGTGCGCGCGCTCTTTAAACTCCTGGTCACGCAACCTAATGTTTTCTTCGTTAATACCCAGACTCATAAGCCAGGCTTTGCTCCAGGTTTTGAAGTTCTCAAAATAGCCCTGGGCTTCTTTGGGGTTTACATACATTTCAAGCTCCATCTGTTCAAATTCGCGCGTCCTGAAAAAATAAGGCCCAACCTTAATTTCGTTTCTAAAAGCCTTGCCGATTTGAGCAATGCCAAAAGGCAATTTAAGGCGCATTGACCGGCGTACAAGCTCAAAGTTGTAAAAAATGGGCTGACACGTTTCCCCGCGCAAATAGGCTTTGGACTTGGCATCTTCCAAAGTGCCGATCTCAACTTCAACCAGGTTGTTGAAATATCTGGCCTTGGACAGAGGATTACCGTTGGGACTTACTATTTTGTTCTTTTGTATGATTTCATCCAACTCAGCCGGAGACAGCCCGTCGGCGGAAACAGCAGGTAGTGCCTCCGCAATTAGGTGGTCCGCCCTGTACCGTTTGTGATTTACCAAATCCTCCACCATAACATCGGCAAAGGATTCAACGTGCCCGCTCGCCTCCCAAACCCTTGGGTGCGAGATTATCGCGCTGTCAAGCCCAACAATGTTTTGCTGTCTGTGGACAAACTCCGTCCACCACAGGTTTCGCAGATTCCTCAGCACTTCCGCGCCCAACGGGCCAAAATCGTAAGCGGCTTCCCATCCGCCGTAAATTTCCGACGATGGAAAAACAAATCCGCGCCTCTTACACAGCGCGGTTATTTTTTGCACAGTAGCTTTGGTCATACAAACTAGTATACACCAGGAATCATCCCGATCTCTATTGACATTCGGGTTTGTTTCGGCTATATATTGGTTGTGTACGAACTCATAAACGAGCCCATTACAGTCACAGCCACTTTTGCCAAAAACCGAAATGTACACCCACACAAGTTCGTGTGGAAAAACAGAACTTACACCATTGACTCGGTAAATTTCATTCACCAGTCAAAAGAAGGCGCGGACACACTAACGCACTTTGCCGTTGTATGCGGGTACGAAACGTACAAGATCACATTTGACTCAAACAGCTTGGCTTGGACTTTAGACGAAATTTGTACCAATTTCTCCCCGGACACTTTTGAAGTGCACGATGAATGACACCAACGTTCGCCAGAACCATTATGCACATCGACTTTGACTCGTTTTTTGCATCCGTGGAACAACAGGCCAACCCGTACTTCAGGAATAAGCCGCTTGGCGTAACCGGAAGCTCCTTAACACGAGGAGTCATTTGTGCGGCGTCAAGAGAAGCAAAAAAACACGGGATAAAAACCGGAATGCCCGTGTTTAGGGCCAGAGAGCAATGCCCCCAAATAATAATAGTCACCGGCGATTTCACCAAATATCAGTATATTCACAAAAAGAGCCTGGAGCTTTTTGCGCGCTTCACCGATTTGGTAGAGCCGTTTAGCATAGACGAGGCCTTTATTGACGTTACGCAGACACAAAGGTTCTTTGGAGGCGCAAAAAACAAAGTCCCGCCTGCGCGACGCCTTTGGAGAATATGTAACTTGCTCAATAGGCGTCGGGCCGAACAAATTAATGGCCAAGCTGGTCTCCGATTTTAACAAGCCAAACGGCTTTTTTGAAGTCACACAGGCAAACATAGCCGGCGTTTTATATTCAACCGACTTAAAGGCATTTTGCGGGATTGGGCCGCAGATTACACTGCGGCTGAACAACTTGGGTATTTACACCGTTAACCAGCTACAGGAAGCTAATTATGATAGCTTGCAATACGGATTTGGATCTGTATGTGCAACCTTTCTCAAAAATACAAGTTTTGGTGTTGATACCACTCCGGTAACAAGCGTTGGTTTTGAAAAGCCCGTCAAGTCGGTTGGACACCAACACACGTTGGCGAAAAACACCAAAGACATAACGGTGATTAAAAACAATCTGCGCAGGTTATGCGAGATGGTTGGGAGAAGACTAAGAAACCAGCAAGTCGCAGGGAAAACAATATCACTGTGCCTAAGAGACAAGGATATGAGAAACTACCGCAAATCCGCAACGGTACAAGAGCCAGTAGACAACGGGCTGGAAGTGTTTACAACGGCGGAAAAACTTTTAGACTCGGAAAAATGGCTAAGTGTTATTAATAAAGAAATCAGACTGGTGGGCGTAAGCGTGTCAAATATACTGCCAAAAAGAGGTACGGCAGCGCCGCTTTTTGCACACGATGTGATTAGAGAAAGAATTACAAATGCGTATGATCTGATTAACAACAAATTCGGTGAATTTACACTTGTCCCAGCAAACACCTTATTGGCCGATAGAACAAAAGGAAAAATCAGCAGCTTCCTGAAACACTAAAAAGCCTCATCAACGGCAACGTAAACTCTTTCCGTGTTTATGGCCTTATCCAGCACGCTTTTAACATACTGCTTCACCAAGGCGCTCGCGGCGGCGATTGCCGGCTTGCTACTCATATTGGCGTCGCCAATCCTAAGGGCAGCTAGCGCACAAGCAACATCTTTTTCCACGGCAACGCCGCCGCTACAAGTATCGCAAACCAACCCGCCAACGCCAACGTTAAACTTTGGCGCGCTCCAGTTGCTAACATCCATTCTCCCGCATACAAAACAACCGTCCAACGTCATTTTGTAACCCAATAAAGTCATTAGCTGTACCTCGAATTTGCTAACCGCAAGTATTGGATTTGGTTTTGCACGCGACAAATCATGCAAAGTTGATAGCAGAAGATCAAAAACGCGATTGTCCTCTTCACCGTCTTCAAAAAATTTGTGGACAAGCTCTATAACATAATAGGCGTTCACGGAGCTTTTTAGCGAAGTCTTTATTGATTTGAAAGATTCCACAACTTTGGCTTCTGTTATTGTTTTAAATCCCTGCCCGCTCTCAGATATTCCAATAATGACGTGGTTTAATGTGTCCAGGTTACCGCTTCTGCGCGATGCTATTTTTCGCACACCCTTAGCCAATGCGGATAATTTGCCTCTGTTTTTGGCAAAAAGCGTGTAGAATCTATCGGCATCGCCGTAGTTGGCTTTCTTCAAGACCACACATTCGACGCTGTAACGGGACATAGGCTAGAAAGCAGCGGAGTATTGTTTATCCATCTTTAACTCAACAATGTCCGTCTTGCCGTTTACTGTGACCGTGTGCGTTTCAACATTAATCCCTGGTTGTTTTTCAATGTACAGCTTGTACTGTTCATCTTTCACAACGCTACTTGGCACAGAGTACTTAAACGTAATTTCCTTTGTCTCGCCGGGATTTAGAGTAATGTGACCGGAATAGTACACTTTACCGCGTTCTTCTTTAGAACCGAGCTCGCCATCGTCGGAACCGTCAACGCCTATTAGTGCAGAACCGGCCGGCACGTACAATCTTAGCCAATCCCTGTAAGTTTTTACCAACGCCGCATACTCTTCACCGGGTTGCGTGTATGTAAACTTGGCCGTAACCGTTCTAACAAGCTTATCGCCTTCTTTATCGAGCTTGTGATTTACTTCCTTACTCACAAAAAGATTTGTTTTATCGCCGCCAAGATTTGTGGATACAAGATACGCAAAATCGCCGTCAACCGGGTCTACAATGCGCCCGGAAAGATTGTATTTTTCCAACAGACTCTGGGCTTGAGGATCGAACAGATAACCAATAATGTGTTTCCTAATTGCTAAATCCACTCCCTTATCAATCAACTTCGACCAAAGGTTTTTGTCCGACTCAAACACATTTACAAGCATCCCTTCCATAAGGTCTCCCAGAACGCGCTTTCTGCCTATTTGCTCTTGAAGCGAAAGGCTGGCAATCTTTTCCAGCTCCAGAACCACGTTGTCCGCCGTAAATGTAACACCGTTGACTGTAACCGGCCCGGTAACCTCCAGCAGCTCTTTGACAACATCTGTATCTATGGCAATAAATCCTTCAACGGGCTTGACTTCCCACGGCGCCTGCCTACCTGCAAGATTATAAAAGTACATAAACTGGTCTATGCTTGTTGGGTAATCCGGAGAAATGTTGGCATCCCGCGAAAACATTCTTTCGACAAGAAGGTAGCGCTCATACGCCAGCGGCACATCGGGAAAGTCTATAACGGCGTCTACCGGTTCCAAAACAAAGTCAATGCTGTACATGTCTTTTGAGGAAAAATCCGAGGAGAGCAATGCGTCTTTGACTTTAAATGTTGCATAGTTGGTCCAAAATCCCCCGGTTGCTCTTATTTCCGCATTGTTCTGCATTATAATGCCATATCGTTTCTCTCCCGTACCTACGCCCAAAAGTTCTGGGATTAAGTTGAGGGCCATTTTAATATCCGGACCGTATTCGTTGAGGTTGGTTAGTGTGTTTTGCGCCGTCAGTATTGAGTCTCTAATAGCTATCCCTCTGAAACTCTTAGGGTATTTGTGGGCATCAACGGCTACCAACTCGTTGCCTACGTTTTCGAGCTCGGCCAATACACCATCCATATTATCCGCAACCTGCGGCATCACGGAAATCCAGCTTTGGAATGCATCCATGAGCCCTTCCTCTACAACAACTTCTTCCTCTTCGGAAATACGCATCCCAACGGCGTCTGCAAAAGGCGTAATCAGCGCGGTAAGCTCCCTTCCGGCTTTTACACCGTGGAATCCGGCTTCAATAAAGTGATTGCTGTCCTCATAGTAGTCTTTTGTGAGAGGAAAATCGGCTGCCCAACCAAACTTTGAGTTTCTGGCGGCGCGAAGATTGTTCAAATCGGCTTCGCTCTCATCCAATGTCTTATTAAACGTCACAAGATCTCTGTTCTTCATTGCGTCTTGAAGAGATACAAGATCGTTTCTGATTGCATTCACGTTGCTAAGAAGCGTATAAGCCGGGCTGACTATAAAGAAAAAAACTAAAGCGGCAATCACACCCGCAACCGCTAGAACGGCGATTCCGCCGGCCCCCAACCCTTTCAGCAAACTCTTGAATTTATCATTTACATTACCGCCGTTTGAGAGATTACCCAATTTGAAGTTTTTTAAGCTAAAAGGAAAATTTAACTTCAGTTCTTTGAAATTCTTGAGCGAACTTGGTTTCCAATATTGAGAGTTTTCCATTTCAGTAAGCTCCTTTCGCACCCAACACTACAAGAGGTGTTTTCAACATTATTACTAAATCATACAGTAAAGATCTGCGTTTTGCATAGTCGGCGTCCATCCGCACGCGTTCGGGAAAGGTTATCTCCGAACGCCCGCTTATTTGCCAGATGCCAGTAATGCCGGGGTTGACGCTAAGAACAACGGGCATTAACTCGGCAGTCTCGGGAAACCTTTTTGTCTGCTCTTCCACTTCAAACGGGAAGTATGCCCTTGGTCCAACCAAGCTCATTTCGCCTCTGAGCACGTTAAAGAATTGCGGGAACTCGTCAATGCTGGATTTTCGCAAAAATTTGGCACCGGGGATTAATCTGGGGTCTTCGTCCTGGCCCAATTTGTATCCATTCTCCTGGTACTTTTTATACAACTCCGGGTGGTCGCGAAGCCATTGAAGAGCGTTGGGGATCATCGATCTAAATTTATAAAATCTAAAATTCCTACCGTGTCTGCCCACGCGCTGGGGAATGTCCGCAAACACGGAACCCTCCGGCGAGACAATTTTTATCCATATCGCAATTGCAACCATCACCGGTGAGAAAATAACAACACCCACCAGCGCGCCAACTACATCTATGATCCTCTTTGTAACGTCGTAGAAAGTCATACGTCAATTTTGTACACCTAAGTATACAGTACGTATAACCTGCTTCAAATTCCTTTCATAAAGTTGTCTGCTAAAATTTCTCGCCTGCAAAACACAATTACTTTGCGAGTACTTGCGGTAATCAAAGGCCGTCAATACCTTTAACAAGCTTTCCGCCGTTTGCTCACAGAAGAACTCACCAGTTATGCCGGCTTGTACTGTTTCCAAAGCGCCGCCAAAGCCGTAAGCAATAACCGGCTTGCCGCAAAACATAGCCTCAATGGGTACTATGCCAAAATCTTCGGCCTGTGTGTTTATAAGTGCCTGACACCCCAACAAAAGCTCCGTTTTTCTTTCATCGCCAACCTGCCCCAAAAACTCAATGTTCGGGTTTGAACCGGAAATTCTCTTTAGCCTGGGCATATCCCGGCCAACACCTACAATTTTCAGCTTCACACCGCATTTGATACAAGCGGCAATCGCAACATCTACTCGTTTCCAAGCTGCTAATCTAGTTACTACGAGAAAGTAATCGGAGACAGAGTTTTTGGTATCCGTCCGTAAACAGATATCTGCAAACGGATAAACTACAATCGCATCGCGTTTATAGTATTTTTCAATTTTTGATTTTATAGACCGGGAGTTTGCTATAAACAGATCCACCCGCTGCGCTGCAATATAGCTCCAGAAACGCATCCACAGTATGGGCAAGGCCAACCAACCACCGTCAACGCGCTCATGATCAAAATAACCTGCCGGTTCCCAAAACATGCGTCCCGGGGAATTCATGTAACAAACGTGTTTTGTGGATGGTTTTGTAATCACGCCGTGAGCAAATCTTGATGAAAACGAGAGTACAACGTCATAATCCGAAAAATCAAAACTCTCCATTGCCAAGATATGAAACAAAAGAATCGAATAGAAGCGATTCAAACTATCTACAAACGGAAGCTTTTGCATAAACGAAGTTACAAGTTTAACACTATGTTCTTTTGCATACGCAATCCACTTTTTTGATGCAACCGAAGTATAAATTGGAGCATCGGGCCATATGTCATGTACAGCAACAACCAAGCGTTCCTGGCCTCCAAATTGCACCAAATCATCGCAGACAATTGCCAACTTCATATGTGTTTAAAGTATAATCTATCCATGGTAATAGGTTTGAACGGACAAGGCTTACTTGCACAAAATCCGGCCGGACCGGAGAGATATACTTACGAGCTATACAAAGCGCTTGCTCAGATAGACAAAGAAAACAGATATACTATTCTGTTTGAGAAACAACCGCCAAAACAGTACATTGCAGATCTCTGCCAACACAATCCCAACTTTAGTTATAAAGTGCTGCCAAAATTTATTTCGTGGACGCAGGTTAGCCTTGCGCTATATCTGGTATTTAACAAAACCGACGTATTCTTCACGCCAATACATACCCTGCCAATCGCAGCGTTGCCGTATATAAACGCGGTAAGCACTATTCACGGACTGGAATACGCTTACGCAAAAAACCCGATCTTTATTGGTCAACACGAGTGGTTTGTAGCAGCATTTTCAAAAAAGGTTATTGTGCCGTCAAACGCCGTAAAAGAAGCGCTGGTGAAAAAGAAGTGGCCTTTTGTTGATGACGCAAAAATGGAGGTAATACCGGAAGGGGTTGGAAAAATGTTCTACAAACAAAGTGTGGCGGAAATAAACATAGTGAGAAATAAGTACAAACTAGGCAACGAACCGTACTTACTATTTGTATCAACAATTAACCCAAGAAAGAACTTGCCAAACACCATCGCCGGATTTAGCATGGCAAACCTAGAAAATGCCCAGTTGGTTGTGTCGGGAGCTGGCGGCCAAAATTGGAAAGAGGCTTATGAAGCCGCAAAGAAATATAATGTTGCCGACAGGGTAAAATTTATAGGAATGGCGTCGGATACGGATCTTCCGGCACTATATTCCGGAGCAAAGGTTTTTGTAAGTTGCTCTTTAGACGAAGGTTTTGGGCTTCCACTTCTTGAAGCAATGGCGTGCGAAACCCGAGTAGTTGCATCTGATATCCCGGCCTACAAAGAGTTGGGACTTGATTTGATAACCTATGTCAACCCAAATAGCAAGGAAAGCATAAAGGACGGGATTTTGAAATCCGTTGATGAGCCCGCCAATGAGGCTCTGCGAGACAGGCCCCGCGACAGCTTATTTGACGCGTTTAGCGAGCCAAATAATTCAAACGCATTAAAAATCAGAGCAGCGGAATTTTCTTGGGAACAAACTGCAAGAAAGACTTTAGCTGCTTTTCAAAATAGCGTCAAAAACGGCTAATGTGGCACGGGCTGTGTTTTCCCACTTGTACTCGGGTACCAGACCATAACCCCTTTTAACAAGAGTTTGACGGAGTGCAACATCCGTAAGGCCAATGTTGATTTTCCGGGCCATATCATCACCGTTGTAAGGATTGAAGTACAACACCGCATCTTTGTATACTTCGCGATGACACGGTATGTCGGATATGGCGCACGGCAATCCTACAGCCAATGCCTCCAACGGAGTTAGACTAAAGCCTTCCATAAAGGAAGGAAAAACGTACAACAACGATTTTTTTCTTAACGCGGCTAACTCACTATCCGTTACATAGTCGGTTAAACCCGGCATGAGAATGTCTTTGCTTAGTCCCAGCTCCAGCACATTCTGAAAAATCGATTCGGAAAATTTGTCTTTCTTGCCGACAAGCACTAACTGGCCGGTAAATCCAAATTTGTCTTTTAATATCTTAAATGTTTTTACCAAACCCTCCACATTTTTGTGCTTATACATGCTTCCAACGTATAAAATAAACGGCCTGGCGATGTGAAACTTCTTTAACACGGTATCGGAAGTAGTTTCACGCGCAACTCCGCCGTCAACTCCCTCATAAGCCAGAAGCAGTTTGGTATTTTTAACCCACGGAAATGTTTTTAGAATATCTTGTCTGGTAACATTCGAAGGCACAATTACTTTAATCGCTCTGAAAATAACCCAGGATACAACAAGCGAGTATACCCACTTCTTGAGCTTAAAGTAGGGTTTGGGAAGAGTTGTCCCTGCCTCCGTACTGTAAGTGTGCATAATAATGTCCGCAATTGCCGTCACCAGCTTACCCGGGTACAAAACCGGCACGTTAAAATGCGGCACATACAACAAATCTAACCTACACGCAAGCAGTTTAATAAGAAATCGGATCTGTTCGTCAAAGGAGTACCATTTATAGTCGGCTACAACCTTTTGAAAATTGGGATTCTTTGGAACATAGCTATGGTAGTGGTTTTTGGACAAAAAAACCAAGTACCGGTTTTTTGTATCCAAAACTTCCAATTGCTCTACAATGTTTTTTACATATCTGCCGGGGCCGGCAATTTCCCAGAAGCGTGCATCTATTCCAATTGTCTTGATAGCTTTCATACCTCCATTCTATGAGGGGCATCCTTGCTTTGCAAGGATGCCCCATACGCCCACGGATGCTATTATTTGTGGGTGTTGAACAAGTCATTATTTAAAATATCAATGGTAGGTGCCGGCAATATTGCCAATGCAATCCTCGGGTTTGTATTTCTGGCCGCAGCAGCGCGAACTCTCCCCGTACAGGAATTCGGAAAATACGCGTTATTAACAAGCGTTCTGGTGGCTGTTGCCAAAATTATGGACTTTGGGACAAACTCCATTTTTGTAACACACACAATTTCAAAGGATAAAAACCTATCGGACGGCTTCATCACGCTAAAAATTATCTTGTTTACCATAGCGTCATTGCTCGCACTTCTAGTTTTGCAGAGTTTCAAATTGCTAGACACATACGTAGGCGCGGTATTTCTTCTTGGCCTTATTGGTTATGGCATAAACATTACACTGTTTGCATTTTTCCAAAAATCGGAAAGTTTTCATCTTGCCGTAATACTAAACACAGTTCCCGCCATTATAAAGGGAGCCGCGGGTACAGCAATAATTTTAGGATTAATCAAGCTTGACTTATTCCAGCTATTCGGCGTTTTTTCCACGTCTATGTTGTCGTGCGGGTTGTTGTTAGCTGCAAAACCGGCACCGACAAAAAAATTTACGCTTTCTCTTTCTCGTGCGTTTAACTTTATAAAGGACGCGTATCCCGGAGGCGTATCCCAACTAATAAACGAAAGCTGGATGGCCTTAAGCAATGGGTTAATAAAAGTATCAAAAACATACGTGGATGTTGGATTGTTCTCTCTGGCGAATAAAATCGCCAACATATTTGCCTTAATATCACTTTCGGTGTTTACGGTATTGTTGCCAAAGAACGCCGCCAGGAAAAAACAGCGGCTTGCATACGATATTGCGGAGACATTATTCATTGCCCTCGGAATGATAATTCTTGCCATTATACTAACGCTTGTATCGGAGTTGTTTGTAGGTAAAGTGTTTGGCTCTCAATACACGCCGTCAACAAGTGTTCTTGGCATGCTCATATTTGCAAGTTCCATAACGGCTGTCCATACATTTATGGAAAATTACTTCTATGTTGAAGAAAAGATCAAAACTATGATGATAATATCGATCACAAAGCTAGTCGTTTTTCTGCTGCTCGCACTCGCATTAACCCCGGCGTTGTCAATACAAGGCATGGCAATTGCACAACTCGCATCTGCAGTATTAACACTGCTGCTTGTTGCTATTGTAGTTATTACTGATTTGAAGAAGCGGACTCAAGACCAACAACAATCTGTGCTTTAATCAGAGCCTCCTCTTGTTTTCTTTGCTCCAAATCCAAAATCAATTCTGCTGGAATTCCATAACCTTTTCTCACACTTTCATCTATGTTACTTTGAGTTCTTTGTACTAATGTTTGGACGGTTTTTAACTTCTCCAAATCCACTTCGTGAGTTGATGGTTTGTATCCCAAAACCCATTCCTTCTCTTTTAGGCTCAACTTCATAGTTGGATTTGTTACCGATAAACTTTTAAATCTGCTCTCTTTGGTAATGAAAATAATGCGATCGGTATATTTTGGATACTTCATCTTTTCAGCTAAGGAACTAAAATCAACAGTTTCATAAGGACCTTCGGTATAAAACACATCCAACGGCCTATCTATTCTGTCGGCAAAGACAACAACCTCCTTGCCAAACTCTTTGTCTTTGGCCTGCAGAAGAACCGCTTGCGGTCCTGTTAAGTCCGGCACAAATACCAGCTCTCTCTTCACGTAGAAATAAACCAGCGAGACCATTATAACTGCATACAAGATAAGGCTTTTCATTAGTTTTTTGTTGCCAACATTGATCCTGTACACAAACCGGTGCAACAAACCGGACCCGGCAGCGCCAATAATTAAGGAAAGCGCCGGATACACCGGTATCATGTACCAAACAATTTTTGATTTGGATACCGAAAAGAACAAAAACATAAACAAACCCCATATTAAGAGGAAAATATAGTTCCTGTTTCTTCTGACAAAAGCGAAAAAAAGGCTGTAAGGAAATGCTCCCAGCAAGGCAACAAACCACAGCCGCATGCTAACTTTCAAAACTACAAAATACCAGTAAAGCGGCTTGGCTTTATCCTCAATACCACTCGTGGCTCGCGTCAAAATGTGATATCCAAGATACTCTTTTAAAAAAGTTGAGCCGTATCTTCTTACCATTTCCGCATGCCACGGTAGAAATACAGCAGAATACGCACCAAGCAAATAAAGATAGTTGGTAAATCTGACTTTCGCAATTTTAACATCGCCAAGAAAAGTGAGCAGAAATTCGTTGATAAATATAACCGGTAGCCCCAGAAAACCCACTATACTTTTTGTCATTACCGCAAATCCGCCCGATAATCCTGACAAAATCCAATAACGGCGATTGTTTGTTTGCAAGGCAAGCACGTAAAAATATAAACCCAGCGTCAGAAAAAACGTCATGGTAACATCAAGCATTGCAGAACGGGCATAGTATAGGTACTGGAAAGTGGTCAGCAACGAAAGAGCAGCCAAAAACCCGGCTGTCTTACCAAAAAGTTTTTTGCCAAAAAAATAAATCAGCAAGATAGTTGAAAAGCCAAAAACGGCCGATGGCAGCCTAGCCGCCAGCTCGGTAATACCAAATACCCTCATGGCAGCGACAACTAACCATAAGTACAATGGTGGTTTCTCAAACCACATAGCTTCTGGTACCCATTGCTGTGCCAGTAAATCGCCTTTAAGCAACATGTTTTTAGAAACTTGCGCGTAAATTGCCTCATCCCAAGGAATCAAATGATTGGCGCCTAAATTTACGAAAAGCAAAAATCCCGCCAGAAGTCCAATAAAAATGACCGGGGTTTTGCCCGATGCAACAAAATAGTCCACAACCTTTTGTAGATAATTTGTTTGCCCAACAACTCTAACACCATAAATAAAATACAAAAACAAAATTAGCCAGAAAAATTCCGAGTTGTACGAATAAAATATACCCGCAACATACCAACCAAGAATAGCGGAGGCCATTGCGGCAGCTAACATGTAGTCTGTTCTATCCGGCGCGGATAGCGCTGCGAACAATAGGACACCTGCTACAAGCGCAGAGAACAAAAGCAGGACGGAAATACCCATTCCGCCGGTTTCCGCCACGGCCTCGCCCCAAATGGTATGCGCGGGAACACGTACATTGAGCCCAGCCGGATCTCTTCCAAAATATTCCGCTGCCGTGCCGGTTTTGCTAAATCTTTCAAAAAAGCCACCGTAGCCGCCGCCAAGCACAGGAAATTCTTCAAAGACCTCAAAAGCTCCCTTTATTAAGAGAAAATGAGAATCGAATGAATCGAGCCGGTAGTTGAAGTATTGTCGAACCGCTGCCCGAAACGGACTGGATTTTATGCTGTATTCTCTTAGTATAGGTAGTGATACCAAAATAACAGCTGCAACAACGTATAAAACTCCTTTAACGCTAAATTTTCTCACGAGCAAAATGGTTATGAAAGAGATAAAGGCAATGCCGGCGAGCATCCAAGCGCTTCGGGAGTTAGTAAGCGCCAAAATTCCCGTCATCGGCAAAAACATAGCTAGATACATTGTTTTGTCGCGTAAACGCGGCGCTACCAGTATTAAAACTCCAAGTACAGGCAACAAAGCCGCAAGCAAACTCCCAAAATGGTTAACATCCCAAAAGGTGGAACCAACGCGTGGTAAGTGACCGGGTACGTTCCATAATGCACCAAAAATGACACCGCTAAACTGATAGATCAAAAATTGGGCAATTGCCAAGACACACAATCCAAAAGCAATAAAGATGTAGAAACGTATATACACAAATGTAATTTGTTGATCAGCAAGTAAGTGCGTGTACAAATAAATTCCAAGAACATAAACAGTTGTGAAAAACCCAAATAAAAGTACACTGTGTTCGGGATTCTTGGAAAATGCAAGTGATGCGCCGCGTACAAACCACAGAAGTGTAAATAATAAAATGAACGGATCGCTGAGTATTTTTCTGTCAGACTTTCGCAGAAACCATGGAATTACTTTTACACCAGCAACAAAGACGAATGCAGCCATCAACAGCCTAACCGGCAACAAATCCCAGTTATAAATACTGAATAACTCCTTGTGCAACAAACCCGAAAGTACCAACAAAACACCAAAAGCAACCTTTTCGTTGTGCAAAATCAACAAAGCGGAAATTATAAACAAAGACACCAATACAATAAGTTCAATCGGCATACACCAATTCTTTCATATAGATACCTTTTATTTTACTCGCAGTATTTTCCCATGTGTATGTTTTTTTCATCTCGATTGGAAGTTTTGGGCGCGCTGAAAAAAATTCTTTTTCAACGGCAGATTCTATTGACGCAACACTCCCCGGGTCACAATACGACGCGTACGCACCCAGATACTCTTTTGCACGGTCACCGGATGCAACTGCATTGGTACCGCAAAATAAAGCCTCCAAAAGGGTTAGGCCGGTTGTCTCAAACCAGCTCGCCGAAACGCAGACCTTGGCATGTTGATATAAAGGCGGCATCTTGGCATTTTCCAATTCCTCAATATGAACAATCCATGAGTGCCTTCTAACGGCAAATCCAAAACGGATCAGATATTCAATATGGTTTCTGCTTTTTTTTCCAACGAGTACAAGTTTTACATCCAAATTATGTTTTTTTCTAAAATCGGCAACGGCATCAATAATTTTGAGCGTGTTCTTCCTGGGTTCGACCCTCCCAACGCTTATTATGTAGTTCTCAACCCCAATAGGCGACGGTACAAGCGGCACATCTACAAAACTCCTGCTGACCCCATTTAGGACTTTTTCCCATTCAAAATCGACATTATAGGTTTCCTTTAAATCTTTTGCTTCAATTTCTGTCTGTACAAGCACTACATTTGCGCTTTGGAGAGTTCTTTTGTGCATTGCGGCCAAACCAATTAGAAGGCTTAAAAATGTAGGTCTGGCTTTTTTTATATTGAAAAGAGATCTATATATGTTTTTGAAGGTATCGCGGTTGTGTTGCTCTCTAAACAGATACTTGGTAATGCGCCTATAGTCAAAAACGTATTCATTGTCGAACCTGTGAACCTCCTTTAGTGAATGGTGGATCGGCGATAAAATAACCGGTTTATTATGCTTTCTAGCCTTTTGAACATAAAAATAAGTTTCCGGCGTCCAGTCAAGTTGAAACACGTGGACAAGATCATATGTCTCTATGTCAATATTTATGTCGGTTGCTATATCAACGTCAACGCCGAGAACACGTAAAGCATTGGCGGTGTTTTCAATTTGAACACGATCTCCGCCAATATAATCGTATAAGTCCGAGCGCGCCCACATTAATATCTTCACTGTATGTCCTCCAACAGTTGCTGATACAGGCGATTATATGAATCTATAAATCTTTCCATAGAATACAGTTCCTCAACCCGTGTGCGTGCTCCGGCAATTAGCGTGCCGAGATTATCCCTTTTTGAATATAAACCCACCATTTTGTCGGCTAGATTTTTATGATTCCCCGCCTCAAAAAACATTACGGTACCGTCACCAACCTCCTCCAACACCTCAAGGTTGGAACACAAAACTGGAACACCAAATGCCATGCCTTCCAACATTACTATGCCAAAACCTTCGGCGGTTGACGGAAATAACAGAACGTCAACGGCGGAAAACAACTTAATTTTGTCATTTTTGTCAAAATACCCCGTTACAGCCACCCGTGTCGTTAATCCTAAATCCGACACCTCTTTCCTAATCACATCTTCCAAAACGCCGCCGCCAGCAAAAAGCAAATAAACTTTATCCGCAACCGTGTTACTTTTCAGAAACTCCGTAAAAGCCCTAAGTGCAACCAGATGACCTTTTTCGGGGGACATTCTTCCCAATAAAGCAAATACAAACGCATCGGCTGGAATTGAATACTTTAACCTGACCTCACGCTTAGCGCTTTCCTTTGTTATCGCATCGATCACATACTTCCCTACCTCAACACCGTTAGGAATAACGACGAGTTTCTTTTCCGGAATTCCTTCAGTCATTTTTATTCTTTTTCTCGACTGAGTCAGCGCAACCTCCTTTGTACAAAAGAACCTGACCAAAAAGCTGTAACCAAAGCAAGTGGCCATTCTCATAATTTTGGGTATCCCCCACTCCGAAATTGGCGTATGGGTGTGCGAAATCCTAACCCCAACGCCGGCCAAAAAGGCCGCCAGTATAGCGTTTGTTACAACTTTTACTTCGTGGGCGTGTACAATATCTATTTTGTTTTTCTTAAGAAAGAGAGCCAAGGACCCGATGTAAATGGGATCAAAATCAAAATTCAATGTTGCGCTTGTAACCTTGGCACCGGCATTCTCGTACCATTTTTGCGGAACACCGTTTGGGCACCATACAAACACTTCATGCCCGTTTTTCAACATTCCGCAAACCAAGTCCAAAACGTGCTGTTCCATTCCCCCAGGCTGTGAAGAATTTAGAGCGTACAAAATGCGCATATTCCCAGCTGTTTAGTTTGGCTACCTCTTGGCGCCTTTTCATTCTTGCCGGCGAGTCTTCTTCCAAAGCAAGTTTCAGATTTCTTGAAAACTCGTCGTGATTTTTGGAGACGTAAGCAACTTCCTTAAAAGGCGAGAAGGCCGGCAGGTTAGTTGTTATAACCGGCAATCCTGCTGCCAGAGAGTCGTGGAATTTTACAGGGTAGGAATTTATTGTGTAGTCGTTTAGCTGAAATGGAATAATTTCGGCGTCAAATCCCGCCAGGTAGTATTTCTTCAGGCTATACGGCTTTGGCCCAAGGTAAAAAACATTTTTTAAGTCCGCCAGACCCAAATCCTTCAAAGACGCATTCTCTGATTTTAACGCCAACGGGCCAACCAGAACAAAAGAATAGTTGGGGTAGTCCAAAGCAAGTCTTTTCACCAATCCGACATCAAACTTATAATCGTCTAACGCGCCAATGTAACCAATCCTCGGGCGGGTTATGCCTTCAACATCTTTTGGCAGTTGGAACTTATACTTCTTTGAATCCTTAAACAACTCAAAATCACCGGCGTTAGGTGTCCAATAAACCTTTGGGTTGTACTTTGACAATTTCTCCACCAGCATTGGTGTCACGGTAAAAACCAGGTCCGCCGTTCTTGCCAGTAATTCCTCCTGTGCGGCCACGTTGCCGGCCGATGTGCCGTATAGCTTGTTGCCGGGCGCAAAGGTTTCGTAATTATCAACACAGTCGTAAATCAAAATGTCATGATTTATTTTTGCCAGGTAATTTTGAAGCGATGCAATTTGAACGTGATAAATCCATAAAATCGTTTTGAGATTTGGGTCCAGATGTTTCTTTGCCAATGCGTTGATTTTGCTTATATGCAAGAGTGATGTTATGTGCGAAACCGGCACAACATTTAACGGTGTATATACTAGAATGCCGGACTCATCAACTTTTGTCTGGGTAAGCAGACGTTTTGCCGACCACCATCCATACTGCCACTGCTTAATAAAAACCCGCCCGGTGTTAATGGGAGGATCACAATATAAAACGTTGTGCCCCAGCTTAGCCAATCTATACATCACGTGGTGTTTATTTGTGGGTGATGTTGTATCCCACAGTTGATTAGACAAGCAGATAATGTTGTATCTTTGTTGCATTAGTTGATTATACTTTGCCGGGCAGACATTTTTCACACGCCTTTTCCAACAATCCAAACTTTACAAAAATTCTGCGAACATTAAATGCAAACTCGGAATCCTTTATAGACCAAAGCCAGGCAGTGTTTTTGTACCCAGTGTCGTAAGCTGCATGCCAGATACCATCAAAAAAGAAAATGCCGAATATTTGAACCAGCGCCGAGACACCAAGCAAACCGTAAAACCACACCTTGGTCCTTTCAAAAAACGGTGATGACATGTAAGGCACCATAAGCAAAATTAAAAACGGAATAACATCCGAGGCCATTCTATACCCATAAGACCACCCGCCGAACCAGTGCTTCCAACTACCCATAAAAAGCGTGTGCAAAACTACAATACAGCCAAAAACCAGATATTTTAGATTACCTCTCCAAGCCTTTTTTGCCATAGCTAAATAAAATCCCACAAGTGAAAATACGAAAACCGGCGAATATATAAGTATTCCTTTACTGGGCGAGAACCATGTGCCAATAAAACCCTCCGGAAATTTTCCCAACCAATTTACGAACAGCTGATCTGTATAACCTTGATTGGCAATGTCAACATAGAATACTGTGTTGTACCAAAAGAAAAATAATAAAGGCAAAAACAACCCGCATATATACAGGAAGGATGCGTTAGCAAGTTCTCTCGTAATCTCCAACCGCTCTACAACAAGCAATAGCGTAAACGGTATAATGAGCGCCGATGTGGGTCTTGATAGCACTGCAAAGCCGACTACAAGCCCGGACAGAATGGCATACCGTTTATGTGAGGTATTAGATATGAATTCGAATAAACAAAACATATAAGCAATTATGAAGAGTTGGAGGGTCCCGTGCTGCCACAATGATTGCGATGCCATTGCATAATTTGCCGTTCCAAACAAATAAACGAGTGTTAGTACTACAGAGGCTTTCTCATCAAGAGAAAAGTGCTTTTTCAAAAGGACGTATAAAAAGACGCCGGAAATAGAAACTATAATCGCCGATGCTAAGTGCGCAAGGATAATGAGATTTTCAAAACTAGTCGGCATTCCAAGTAAAAGCGGAAGAAAATAGATTGGAATAGACAGAATACCGGCCATAAGCGGAAAAGCGGAAACAAAATGGGCGGTGCCGTCTTTCGCAATAACCTTCTTGAGATAAAAAGGGGTCAGCTCTTTTTCAAACGTTTTGTCGTCCGGGTGAGGATACTTGCCCAGCATCATTTTATAATACGAATCTAGGTACAATGTTTTTTCTTTGATAATCGCAACGGGGAGAAACATTGCCGGTAGTGTGTCTTCAGATTGAATTGCGAGAGGGTTTATGTTTGCCTTATATGCAAAAAACCAAGAGAAGAAAAAAACAAGGAAGGAAATAATAGCAAGTTTCCAGATTTTTGACATACATCAATTCTAACACCGTATAGCAGACTACGTTACTATAAGTTGTTGAAAAACGGTTGTGTCGCCAAAAGTCTTAATTGGGATAAAACGCGTTGTTTGAAAGAACACATTCGCATGGTCTTTGGCGACCAGTACATAATCAATATCAACCAGATCGCCATTTAGAAGCTTGGTTTCAAAGTCATCTGCGACAAAGTTCTTGGCGTTTACAAGTTCCCGCCTGTGAACCGGCAACCAAAATAAGGCTTCGTCAGACATTGCCCGGGGATATACTGCAAACTTTGCATCCGGCGGTATGTTATCCCGCAAATAAACGTATACATCCGGCGGGTCGCCAATATTTTGTATCTTAAGCGGAATGTAAGTTTCAAATAACGTAACGGCTAGCAATGAGATCATAAATAACCATAGTAACTTCGCTTTATATACAGAAAAAATGTAATCCATACAGTAACCGAAAGTTGTAAGTAATAACAGCAAAACTAAAATCGCCAGTCTTGCCGTTACCCGAAACATTGGAAAAAATTTGAACAGTAAATATCCCGGTGTCCAGATTACAACACCGGAAATAGTAAAGAAAGGCGGCAACATTAAAATTACAACAGCGAATATGGTTAGCAGATGTATTACTATAGTCTTTTTCACCCGAACATCTTTCTTTAGAAAAACATAACAGCAAACCAAAATTACAGACAACAACAATAAGACACCAAAATAGCTGCCAGAGTGTTCGGCGGGAAAATAGTCGTCGGTCAAAAAGTATGCGGCTTTTTCCAATCTATTAAGAGCAGTTTTTGACAACCCGCCAAGCCAGGGGTTTTTGATTGGAGGTAAGATAAAGTACCATGGACGCGAACTAAAGGTAAAAAAGTCCTCATAGGTCCTTTGGACTGTATATTGCGCGGGTTGTTTTGCAATGAAATTGTCATTTATATACGGAAACAGAAACAAAAAGGAAAAAGTCAGCGATGTTAATATTGCAACCGCATAGAGACTAACACTTTTAAAGGCGGTCTTCCTTTTTCCTAGGGATACTGCAACAAAGTCAACAACGGAATAAATTGAAAAAGCAACCAAAATGAAAAACCCGTAGTAGTTTGATACAAGGGTCGAGAAGGTTATAAACAAACCAAGAATGATGTGGTTTATATAACTTTGCTTTTCTCTAATTTTTAGAAATAGCATCCAAAATAAAGGCATTAGCCATATTTGGATGAGATCAATATGAACTCCAAGGTGTACCCATGTATGCGCGGAGAAACCAAAGATCAACGCATATACAAAACCAAATTTGAATCTTCTAAAGAACAGGTAACTGAAAAATAGGTTGAGTGCAAGAGTCAGAAACAGCAAATAGTTATATGAGTTTTCGCCTAGTAAGGTTAGAAACATCGATACAAACGCTGATAACACCGGTTGGTTTGTTTTGAGCGGGTGGATCATGTTATCAAACATTTTCTGGTAAACAGGGATATTAGCAACTATCGGGTCGGATATTGTAAACAACTGTCGCGAGATTCTACTCCAAACAATTAGCGCCGTCTGGTCTTCCAACCCGCCAATAATATACATAAGCTAAAGTTTATCACGCCAAAGGCTTACAAATTGCTGGGCAAAGGCTGTTAAAAAAGATATATATGACCAAACCGCCAGCTTTTCCGCGAGAGTTTTTTGACCAAATGACAATACTAATATCATCATCACAAAAAAAACAAATGCCGTGATTGAGGTGAACTTCTGCTTAAGACCAAACGCGACAACCGCCGATAACCACGCAGCAATATATACCAACATCACGGGTGCATATTGAACGGGAACAAAGATGACATCGGAAAGAAGTATCATAAAATACAACAATAGAACATACCGCCTATGCAGCCTTAAGAATGCTAAAAGTTTGATACGATTACTATTCATCGGCGGATATTCTAAATTTCCCGGCAAGCCAGTTTGAAAAGAGTAGCAAAACAGAAGCGCAGGCGCTAACTATCATTACCCACAGAAAAATTTCAAATGTGCGCTGGGGGGCAAACTCCAAGGTAAGTTCGTAGTCGGGCTGATTATCCATATCTTGTGGCTTAATGTACCAGCTGTTAGCAAATCCGTTTACACGATAGTGTTGCCCGGACGCAACTTCACGACCGTTATAGTGCAAACGCCACGCCTGGTTGTAACTATCGTTAAAAACAAGGGTATATGGGGCTTTGACATTGCTAATATGAACTACATATTTTGTGGGATTTATTTTGTCAAAAGAAACACTTGGTGCAGCTTGCACCGCGTTATCAACTTCTCGCACAAGAAGTATTTTTGGTTCCATAACCTTTTCAACTCGTAGATTTTTTACCGTTACGCTTGCCAAATCTCCAAGATCGGGAAAAGCATATATGTAAAGATACGCACCCACTGCATCTCTGCGCGCGTCAATTTCTTTTTCGTAGTGAGACAAGCATTCTCCTTGTTTAGTACACTCTTCCCGCTCATAAACCAACGGATTGGCCTCCAACTCTCGGGTAACATTTACCTTCTTAATAGTGGTTGTAGCAAAATCCGTGCCATTACTGGATTTCAGCTTGTTGTAGTAATCTTTGTAATCGGGCACTTCTTCAACAATTGAATATCCCAAACCACCCTTATATGCGCTATAGTCAAATGAAATTCTGTATTTTTGGTTTGCCTCCCAATTGCTGATCCGCTTGTACTTCACATAATCGCTCCATAACACTATATCCGGAACTTTCTCGTCATTTTTACCAACGGGCGTAGAAAATCGGTAACTGTAACCGGGAACTACACTCTGCGGGCTTAGTTTTAATGAAAACGGCTCAACACCATCAATTCCGGTATAAGCTAGCCATTCGCTTGGATCCAGCAAATTAGGCGCACCGGACACATCCAGATTTAGTTTATAAACTTTTTGGTTTTCAAGGTTTACTTTTCCCAACAACATCCAGAATGTTTCAGTACCAGCTGCCTGCCCTTTAGTTATATCTGCAGAAAAAATTGTGCTTCTTGATTTCACGTCATTTACACCAAACGATTTCAATTCAAAGTTTTGCGTGTAATTTTTATCTACAAGAACTCTATATTCACCGGATGTCGGGGCTTCTATTTCATAACACAGCTCACCACACAAAATATTTGCTTCATCGGTTACCCAACTAAAAAACTCGTCATAAGCTTGGGCAATGTCGTTGTTATATACCTGGCTCACCTTGAGCATCTCGTTGGATCGTTTCATGTACATAACCGCCTTTTTAACAACCTCCCAATAATCTCTACTTCTGTCTCTAACCGGCATCCCTCTGAGAATTTCTGTCACCTGATTAATGCCATCAGAATAATTTTTGGCAAGCGTCACCTTCTCGTCGTATACAATATCGTACTTTGATATTTCGGTGACGCGCTTGGCCGCATACCAAACAAGCAAATCTATCTTCTTTTTATAGTCACCCGACACTCTCATAAGTTCAATTGCTTCTTTTATGGGCACAAGTTTATATTTAGCTTCTATAGGACTTACGTTTACTTCCGGCCACAACCAACCTTTATTCCACACAAGACTCTGGTTAGAAAGTTCAATCTTTTCACGCACACCGGCCACACTCATCATGTAGGCCATATCCGACTGGTTTTGGGAACTGGGAAAGTGCCTATCCCCTAACGTGTAAAGTGCTGATTTAGGTTCGTACGAATCCAGGCTAACTGTATCAATAATTCCGGATTGGTTTATTCGCGCAATTATGTAGTTAGTAGTTGCGTATATTAAAGGTACTTCTATATTGGTTCCAAAACCGTACATTATAAGTGCCGGACGACCGTACAGTTGCACGTACAACTCATTCCTTAGATTTATGTCTGGCTCCCAGTTTGGAATGCGCAACAATTTTTCTGCAGTAAAATCGCCAAATTCCCTTATTGGTACTAAACCCATTAGCAAAATTAGGGAATCAACCTGTGACGGCGATGTGATTGTGGTGCCTGCATACCGCCAGTCCAGATCATTCTCCCGTAAAACGTAAGTCACTCCTAACATAGCCAAGTATTTGACAGTTACATTTGGGTTTTTAAACACCGCATCAATCAACTCGCCCGAACTAAGAATGGAAAGTGGATTTCGAATGATGTTATTTCCGCCGGCCACAAAATTTACGGCAATATCATCGGCCGATGAAATGCCTTGCGGCCAATTCCACGCCGAGCCGTACGAGGCTCTCGGCACAGTTAAAATCCTCGCGTCTCTAAAATCTGTTTTAAGATATTCCTCAAACTCCAACCAATAAGATGGTATTGAGACCCTAAAAGTGCGCACACTACCGTTCCATCTGTCCCAAACGTGTTCACCAAACAGTGCGGGCTTGGTAGCTACCAAAACAAACACCAATACAACAACAAATACCAGATACTTCCTCATACCGTGAAGGCGCTTCTCAATGTTTAACAGAAACATATAAAAAAGACCAGAGATGGCCAGCACATACAGTTCGCCAAACTTGGTAAACGGTTCTCTGAAAACCTTAAGTCCGGGAATTGCATTGAAAAAAAGCTCATACACAAAACCAAACGGCTGTCTTGAGCCCCCAACCAAAAACAAGCTTGCAAAGGCAAGCAGCAAAAAATAGCTGTGAATAAGCTTTACTGCCCTATTTTGATCGCGTCTGAATCCCTCTATGAAAGCTGCAAAAACAATAAGATATGTGATTAAAATGACTACGGGTAAGTCATAGTAGATGTTAAACGGATAATATTGGTATAAGTAATGGCTTGAATACCAAGCCCATTGTCCAATAAATCTAAAATTAAGAAAAAGGGCTCCGGCGTTTATTGCCGAAAACCAACTACCTCCGGTAACAACATCTACCGCAGCCTCGAAAAAGTACGAAAGCAACGGCAACACCCACCATATATTCACAATCGCAAAAAAGAAATAATAGAGTCCTATATTAATAACGCTGATTCTGTTTACACACTTATACATTGCGCCAACAAATAACAATTGTGGAATAAAAATTGTAATAGCCAAAGGCAAGTTTGAATTAAGAGATGAAAACAAAACCGAAAGCAAAACCAATTTAGTCAATAGTGCCAAATTCACTTTGCTGCTGTAATAAAGTTTAATGAAGTAGTAAAGAGAGAAGGGCAAATATGCACCAAACATAAGCGGAAACAACGCAAACGGATTTAATGTGGCAAAGGCATTAAAAACAAACAGCAGCACAGCGGGTATTAGCGCAAATGGTGAAATCCGCTTGGAAATCAGGCTGACCAGTTTGGCAAAACCAATATATTTAAGAATATACAAAAGTGCCAACAGAAGCCGTTGCAATAACCATGCGGGGACAAACGAGAACACGGAAGTAAGCAGAGGAAGTCCGAGCAAATTTGGCATAGAATAGGTTCTTCCTCCAAACGGGACATACACATCCCACGTATACGGGTACAATTCGCCTCTTCCAAGTTGCAGATATGTATAGTTGTCGCCGCCCGCTAGTAAATTGGATCTGCCAAACAATGTAAAGATGTGAATTGTCTCAAAAATGACAAGCATTCCAATGAGAATCAGATTTCGGCGTTGCGTCAAAAATCTCATTTTGTAACACGCGGCACGCCAAGCTCCAAAAGGGCAAAGAATTTATGCGGAATGAAATACATTTTTTTCAAAACATGAAAATCAGAGACTTTTCTTGAATTCTGAATGAGTTTTCTTTTTACCATAGTTGATTTAAAGTTCTGAATGTTCCATATGTATGCATTTATATAGGTAGGATATACGGCATCGGCTTGACCTGTTGCAGCCAAAGCTAACATCTCTGCAAAATTTATCATAATGTAATACGGTAATACCCATAAAACGTTCCACCAACTATAATTCTTTATTATATTTCTTATAATGTTTCTCTCGGCCAAAAACCTGCGATGATATTTTGTTTCATACTTTCCACCTTTAGGATAACCGCCAATCCCAACAGATCCGCCGCTCCAATGATAAATAACCGCCGACTTAACCGGCACAACGTCTAACCCCATCATGTGCGCCTTCCATGAAAGTTCAACGTCTTCCGCAAAAAGGAACGAGCTGGAATCCATCATGCCAACTTTCAAATAGTTTTTCTTTGTAATAAACACTCCGCTTCCATCGGCATAGAACGCACGTCGGGTTTGGATACGCCCATCCAGAGTGTAAGTTCTCGCCGGATAACCAAACACATCGGCGGCTATACCGCAGCTTATGAATTCTTTGCCGTCGTAAGTCATTTGCATTGGCGCGTATATGTAGTTGTCGTTCTTTTCGGCTTCTTCAACCAACCTTGCCACACAGTTTTTGTCCGCCCACGCGTCCGGTCCCATTAAGAAAACGTATTTCCCGGAAGCTTCTACTACCCCCATATTGTTCCCCGCCGCGCAACCTGTGTTTATTTTTGACGCAACTACCTTACCGTCCTTAAGCATCTTCCTTGCTCCGGCTACCGTATCATCGGGCGACATATTATCAACAAATATGACCTCAATGCTTTTGTATGTTTGTTTATTAATTGAATCAAAATATTTTTTGTTGAACGGTTCGTTTTTGTAGGCAGTAGTGACCACAGAAACCAACGGTTCTTTTGCAACGGACTTTTTGGGGCGATGTGCCTCATAGACATCGCGCCGCCTGACTTCTTTATAATCAGTATCATAATAGTGCTTCAAATAATCTGCGATGCAAGCCTCCCAATGGCGCATTATGTTCAATTTGCGTTCGACGAGTTTTTTGTTCTCCATCACTTCGTTCTCCGGACGCGGCGTTGAGAATTCTTTTTTGAAGAATGCGCCGGTGACAGGAATGACATCAATGTGATCCAACCTCAAAACCTCGACTATCTTTTTGGCCACATCGTACCGTGAGCAGTTACCGCTGCTCACCATGTTATACAAGCCGTATTCGGTTGAGTTGGTAATCACGTGCAAGATGCCTTTTGCAAAGTCGTTGACGTAGGTTGGACAACCGTATTTGTCGGTCAGCCCATAGATTACGTTGTGCCCATTATTCACCAATGACAAAACCTTCCTCACAAACTTCTTATCCCGCTCGTAGCTTCCCATCATCCAGCCAGCCCTGAATATAAAGTGTTTGGTCAGAATTTCAGGAATTTGCTTTTCCGACTCATACTTTGACTTGCCGTATACATTGATGGGATTCGGAATGTCGTCCTCTGTGTGCGCGCCTTTCTTCGTACCGTCAAACACACCAGCCGTGCTGATATGAACCATTGGAATACCCAGTTTGCTGCACACTTTGGCAATGTTTATGGCACCTTTGGCGTTAGTATCGTAGGCTTCCTGTTGATGAGCTTCGCAATACTCAAGATCTGTTAGCGCGGCAAGGTTTAGCACATAATCTGGTTTTGCTTCTTTTATCATTCGGGAAACAATGCGGTGGTTTCTAATATCCAACTTTTTGGTCCATGGGTCTAACGGACTCAAATCGGTAGATACCACTTTTATACCGCTATCGGTAAAAATCTTATGCAACGCTGTTCCCAACATACCGGATGCGCCCGTTACAAATACCCGCTTTGGTGTTTTTATCTTAGTTTTCATCGCACATAAAAGACAGTAAATTTGAGATCTTTTATATACTCTTCCTTAGTCGCAACCCCAAACTCTCCCGGAATTAACAGATTAGGGACATCGATGGTTATTGTTTTTGTTTCCGGATCCCAGTCGAAGGCGGATACATTTGAGTATACTATTTGTTTATCATCAGGATTGTCCGGCAAGCCGGAAATCCTGATTCGATATTTACCTTCATACAAATAAACCAGCCTCAGACTATGACAATACCTTCCGGCTGTCCTTCCACCAACACCAAACTCAACCGGCGGTCTTACCCACCCTCCGCTTTTGACAAAACGGGCATCAGGGTACGAGTAGCACGGAGGCAGCATGTAAGTGTCGGTCAGCGTTTTCATGTTAAAAGTCCGCGAGTATATAGATTTATAATGTGACAGATCGGAAAACCCCACATCATACAGAAAGGTTAAGCTGCGCATCGGACCTTTAAGCTTTAAAATGGCAAACTGGTTCTCTATCAAGTTATCAATTTCCGGGTTCCATGTGATACCCAGTACTCTCCATGCAAACCATTTTGTGAAATGAGCGTAATAGGACAGTAAGTTGGGAAATCCGTATTTAACGCTACTAACATACTTTTTGAAAAACTCTATCTGGTTACTCATACCTTTGTTTACATTTGCCAAACGGTTATAAAAATGACCCAAATGCCAATACGGCCAAAGCAGGTATTCAACGTCTTTGTGTTCTTCATCAACAATTTGGTCAAGTTGAAACCCACCCACGTAGCTTGTGTTGCCCTCTATCCATGCAACTTTCTTTGGCGCATCTTCAAGAGAAATACTTCTTTTCTTTAGAAAGTCCAGAATGACTTGATCCGTCATCTTGTGTCCGTCAAGCTCCGGGTAATTTGATCTCGCCAAGTCTATAGTCAAAAAGATTCGCAACACCCAAGCGGTCAAAAACAACAACCCAGCTAAAATCACCGGTTTTGGCCTTATTCTATCTGCAAAAGGCGCGAGAATAACCACAAGAGACTCAACACCGGTACTCAAAAGCATAATTGCCAAAAAGCCGGCCGGGGCACCCCACCTAGACCAATGTATAACCCGCGTGGAAACACCTAGGTAGTATAGAAACATACTGCAAAACAGAACTAATTCGGTGAGCTGATACAAGTCACCGTTTTTGATGTGGCTAAAACTTGCCTGGTTTTTGGCTAATTGCCACAGTTTAAAAAACAGCTCCTTTCCAGCATATTTGTACGCAAAAACGAGTAATATCGCTATTGCTAAAAGCTCTGATAATCCAATTTGATTAATCAACACATCGTATAAATACACTTCCCAACTATCGTAGGCTTGACTGGGGTAATCAAAATCAAACTGTGTGCCGTGGATAATCGTTTTTTTCACACCGTACCAAAACCTGTGATGATCAAACGGTTTAGGGGCCAATAGCGCCCACAACAAAATGCACCCAACAACAAGGCCAAAGACAAAAAGCAGTAATTTATAAAGTACGGGTAACTTCTGCGTGTTGTCATTTTTTTCCCTTTCGTAAACAAAAAACGGCAAGACTACATTTAGAAGTACCACCGGTGCAAGCAGAAAAAGTGATTTTAAGTTTGTAAACGTACCCAAAAACACAAAAATAGTATTAAGCACGAAAAACCAGATAACCGATTTCTTTCTTTTGTGCGCCCAGAAAGATAAAATCACAAAGTTCACATAAACAAAAATTGACATGGAGTCGGAGTTTACACGCAAAAATCTCTCAAACATTCCCAACGAACCAAAGTATAAAATCGCATATATTACGGATCTTATTTTTATGCTGCGGTCATCTCTCTGAAGAATCAGAACTCCCAATACAAACGTGATCAGATACAAAAGGAAGCCAAATACTTTGCCGTAAAAGAATGTGACCAACGTGGGATCGCCCTGCGGAAAATTTACACCTGAATCAGTAAACATATTGACAACCAAGAAGAACGCAGCCAATGCGTATTCGGTAAGCGCCACGTGTAAATAATTGTGTAACGCTTGGCCTGCCATTATGGAGAAAGCGTTAAAATAAAACTGGTGTTCGTCGGGATGTGATCTTATAGTAGATAGTATGGGAATTGTGAGCAGCAAACTTAAAAACAGTACAACACAAAGTAATACAAAATTCCTATTCGATTTTATTACCTCCTGCGTATTACGCCTCATGTCTTCAGCTTAGCTTGTGGCAGAAAAACTTAATGGGCAGTAAATAACATCAACCAAAACTAACGTCTTTGAGTATAGCAAACTGCCAATGGATATGAAAGTGTAAAGCATAACATGGTTACTTGGATTATAATTACACCAATCCTATGCTATTTTTAGTTATAACACACACAGCAATAAGAAACGGCAAGTCATCGGCAGGACCGTATTCAACGGTTATAAAAGCGTTGGAAAGCATTACACACGATATTGAGGCTATTAAGATACCACTTCAAAACTTTGATTATCCAATCTTGTTCGGTAAATCAAGTAAAGCCGAAGAGGTTACAATCCCAAAGGAGCTAGGTGCTATCCCGGCAATAAAATACACAGTTGATATAATCATAATAATATATTTGATCGCAAGATATCTGTACAAACACCTGGATAAAGTTGATCAGATTGTTATCATTGGTATAGACCCGCTGTCCACTCTGCCGGCCATACTTTTTAAATACGCGTTGGGAATTAAACTGATTTTTTATAGCGTTGATTTTAACGAAAAAAGATTTTTAAACGAAGTGCTCCAGAAAATATACGAACTCGCCGACAGACTTTCAAGTACTGCCGCAAACCAGGTTTGGGTAGTCTGCAATTCTTTGAAAGAGTACAAGTTACACCACTACAACACAGAAAGTACCTACATTCCAAACTCGTTCACGTTTGACGGAACAAACTTCAGAACAAATGTGAAAAAAAGAACATTAAAAAGATTTGTATGGACGGGTAGCATACTTACAAACAGACAGATAAAACATATTGTTGATTTATGCAACAAAATTCAGCAGTTGCAGCCAAAAGCAGAATTTTGGTTCATACCGTCCAACAAGTTAGCAGAGATTAAACAGGAAATAAAAATGACGCATTTGAAAAACACAAAAGTATTAGACGTTGACGGTCAACAGGCCTCGCGGGAACTGGTAAGTCAGTGCGACATTGGCATTGCCGTGTATGATAAGAGATTTGGTTCTACAAAGTACATTGAGCCAATAAAGATATGGGAATATATGCTGTGCGGGTTGCCGTTTATAATCTCATGCGAACCGTCCCTGAATAAAGAACTGATAGATGAAGGTGTTGTGTACTTGCTCAAACCGGACAACCAAGTACCCAAAGACACTGCGGCGCTGGAAAAATTCATAAGCCCGGAAAGCGTAATAGCCAAGAGAGAAACTTGCTTGGAGTTTGCAAAAAAATATGACGCCAACAAAACAATAAGACACGCATTAAGCAAACTTATTTCTTCAAATACAAATTAACGGTGGCAGCGGCATATGCATATAGAAATCCTAAACAGACAACAGGATGAAGGAACCACGCAAGATCCCGTTTTTTTGTATACCCAACTGTAGAAATCAACAACGGTTGAATCAATGTAAGCGTGAAAAAAACAAACAATGCCAAGTTAAGCACATCCTTAGGTTTTCTCGGATTAAATATCAAATACCTGCGGTGTGCATGCGCCGGATTGTGTTCATTAAAGTAAGTAACTCTCCGTTTTAAAAGTTTTGGCAGGCTGGCTGCCGTATCGTGTAGAATTTCATTTTTTACCATGGCAAACTTAGTGTGGCCCAACCTGGCAATGTCCAATACAACATCTATATGAAAAAATTGCCGCGGTTTACATAGAGACTGAAGCAGGATTTCTCTTCTGGCCATAAAGCCGTTGCCGCCCATTGTTGGCATGTTTGTGTCATCAAATTTGACCAGCACATACTCTTTTGTTTCCTCCAATATGTCCGTGTACACCCACTTGTCATAAAACCACGCCAGCTTGTCGCATTTACCAAGGTAAAAAACGACCGGGTCGTTGGCGCCAATCAACGCGCAATACCTGCTAAAAGCGCCGAATTTCTCATCAATACCGTAGCGCCACGTTTCGGAAGCTACAACGCTTGGATCTTTTAGCAACGGGGCTAACATTTGATTGAGCCATCTCCTAGTTGGAAGAACATTATCCGAATCAACATACACCACAAACTCGCCACTGGCTTTATGCAAACCAACACCTTTGCGCGCTTCCTGATTGTCTTTGTAA
>Ga0075589_110_pt1 | contig 21114 bp, 19 predicted proteins | sample RifGroC1_FD_68199 | JGI IMG/M metagenome (GOLD analysis project Ga0075589, IMG submission 68199) | candidate division WWE3 bacterium GW2011_GWC1_47_10
CGTTTGTCTGTTGAATTACTGTCATAGTTCTTCTCAATTAGTGTGTCTGTAGCAGGGTTGAAAACATCATAATCTATACCGTTCACAATACCGTAAAGCTTGCTTCTCAACTCGTTCAAAAGTCTGTCCAAGCCATTGCCGAACTCCGGGGTTAGGATTTCCTTGGAATACGTTTTTGACACCGTATTCACAACATCGGAATAAATTATGCCTCTTTTCATAAAATTCTGTTTGTTTAGCGTAGGGTCAAAAAGTGATGCTACCGGAGACTTACCATCGTCAAAGTCCATCTCAGAGAAGTTGTTCATGTCTTGAATGCCCTGTATCGCCAAGTTGTGGATGGTAAAAACGCTCGCAATATCGCGCAAAATGGGATCTTTTTTGTAAACGGTCTTCAAATAATTCGCAACTATGCCGGTATGCCAGTCATGACAATGAATGATATTGGGTACAAAATCGCCGGTTTTTATAAACTCCAAGCAACCCCTGGATAAAAGAGCCCATCTGGTTGGGTCGTCCGAATAACTGTATACGTTTGCACGGAGTTCGTAATATTCCTGATTTTCAAGAAAGTATGTTTGCACGTCGCCCACGGTTGTGGTTTTTACATTGCAAACCAAAAATTCTTTGTCTTCATCGTCAGTTGGTACTTTAAGCCCTTCACATACCATTTTCGTTTTGTACTTTTCTTCGTCAAGAAACCCAAACTTCGGCATAAAAATCCTAACATCGTGTCCGCGCTTTTTGAGCTCTTTGGTCAAGAAAGCCACAACCGAAGCAAACCCTCCAACCGATGCATAAGGACTTGCTTCCACTGCAACAAACAGTATTTTCAATTTTTGGTCCGGTTGATGGGATTCGGCTATTAAACTTTCAAGAACATTTATGATGTTTTTCTTTTTTAACGGATGTTCCACAAGGGAGATTGTACATCAGCTGATTTCGCGCGCCAAGTCTTCTTCACCGGCATCGAGCAGATCGCGTCTCAATTGCAAGTCGGACACAACATAAAGGCCGTGCATCTCTCTTCTCTCGGAAAACACGTGCTGGCCACTTGCTTCAACTATACACAGCTGGGCGTTGGCCTCGTCGGAAGTGGTGAGTTGTAGCATTCGTTCAAACATTTCCCTGTCTTTTGGCGCAACATAAACGTGCAGAACCGAGAACGGTTTAATGGGTTTGTGCAATGACAAACCGGCATTTAGCGTAAAGGCGTAGTCGGTATTCAGTTTCCTTGCGCTCTTGTCAATGTTTTGAGCTATGTCTTTTAACCCGCCTACCGAACTTCTATAGAAGAATTTTTGGGGCGGTGCGGGCATTTCAACCTTTGGTTCCGGCTGCACATCGCCAAGCCCGCTTATGGTTTGCGGTGGTTGGGACGCTGGTCCGGTTACTTCAGTCGCTCGATCTTGTTCTTGCCTGTATTTTTCCGCAGCTTCTCTGAACTTCTTCAACCAATCAACGGCCTCCTCGTCAGCCGGCGCTGTTTGCTGCGGTTGCGGTTGCCTAATAACCGGTTCCTCCATTCTTTGTTTAGGCCTGGTAACGGGTTGTAACACTGTTTCCATCTTTAATGGCTGTTTGTCTGTACCCAAAGGATATAGAAAATCCAAGATGTTTTGCTTTGTAAATCTGTGTCTTCCGGTTGCCGTTTTAACTTCTGCAGTTATCTTTCCCTCATCCAAATATCTGTAAACCGATCGTAGACTTACGCCAAGTACATCGGCTACTTCGGTAGATGTGTACAATTTTTCTTCTAATTGCATGTCATTATACTTTCACAACACGTTTGGCATGTCAATGAATTATTTGTTATGGGTCTATTGCTGTTTTTTTAACCGCATACAAAGAGATAAATAGTATATAAAGATAGGAAAGATTGGAAAAGCAATCAATATACGACGCCATCTTCTAGGCTTAGTAATAAATCGGTACAATGTCTCCATATTCACTAGCCTTAGCATCCTCAGAAACACCGATTCTCCACATACAACGTAATCAAAGCTACCGCCCAAACCTATTACTACATTAACACAAATATTGTCCTTATTTCTTACCGCCCACCGCTCTTGATATCCGTGGCCATAAGCTATAAATAACATGTTGATTCTCCTGCTGACATTATTTTCCATACTTTCGTTAATAAAGGATGCGGTTGCAGCATCATCGCCGGCCAAACGGCTAAACTTTGAGGAAGCGCCAACCACTCGTAAATTGTTGAATCTGTGCGACATAGTATGCGAAACTTCTGTGGCCAAATCGCCCGCTTTACCCCACCCGCCGCCAAGGAAAAAAACCGTATATCCTCTTTTTGCCGCCAAGTCGCACATGTCGTATATAAATTGAGAACCTTTAATAACTTTAGAACCGAACAATCGCGGGCGAATAACTGCCAATAGGCCAATATAAAATCCATAGATAAACGCGGTAAAAGGAAACAAGATGTTCCTTGGCAACTTCTCCAAAGCTTGGAGATATTCGTCAGCCAAAACAACGCCAATACCATCGGCAAAAGATATAGCCGACTTATTCAATATCTCTTTAAATTCGGGGTCTTTGTTTGCGGCCATTATAAATTCCGCGTTAACGGTACAAATGTAAGCCTTCTCATCCGCAGCTATAATCTCCTCTATGCGCTTTAACACATCATCTTTGGTCAACTCAAAATCAATTTTCACGCCGGCAATATATCTTGGCATCACTTCCTGGTGAGACTTCTGTCAAAAATCTCCAAATTTTCAATAGCCTTACCCGCGCCTTTTACCACGCATAGCATAGGGTCATCGGCGATGTGCGCCGGAACACCTGCAAAATGCGTAATGTACTTGTCGATGTTTCGCAGCAAAGCCGTGCCCCCGCTTAGCACAATCCCCTTGTCAATAATGTCCGATGATAATTCCGGCGGTGTTTTCTCCAGCACACTCTTAATCGCCAGCGCAATTTGTGCCAAAGGCGGCGCCAGACACGCAACAATCTCGCCCGATGAAACCACAATGGTTTTTGGCAACCCGCTCACCGAATCCCTACCCTTCACTTCCATCTGTTCTTCCCGTGGAAGCGGAAAAGCGGCGCCAACCGTTATCTTGACCATCTCCGCCGCGCCATCGCCAATGAGCAGGTTGTACTTGCGGCGAATGTGTTGGGCAATTGCCTCATCCAGAGAATTTCCGGCCACGCGAACGCTCCCGTGCACAACCATGCCATACAACGACACAATGGCAATTTCCGTTGTACCGCCGCCAATGTTCACAATCATGTTGCCGCCGGGTTCGGAGATTGGGAGGCCGGTTCCAATGGATGCAGCCAAAGGTTCGGGGATGAGGAACGCGCGCTTGGCACCGGCCGAATACGCCGCGTCCAGCACAGCCCTTGCCTCAACCGAAGTTGCCCCGGCCGGAACCGTAACCAGCACGTCAGGCTTAAAAAAGCGCACGGATCCAACCGCCTTGTTTATAAAATACCGCAGCAAAGCTTCCGTAACCAGATAATCTGCAATTACTCCGGATTTTAGCGGGCGGGTGGCCACAATGTTGTCCGGCGTTTTGCCTACCATCTCAAGCGCGTGCGCGCCAACCGAGATAACCCGTTGATCGTCGTCCAGCGTAACCGCAACAACGGTTGGCTCTTGCAAGACAATCCCCTTTCCGGAAACGTAAACAAGGGAGTTTGCCGTTCCAAGGTCTATCGCAATTTTCTTTGTGAACATGACGTGATTATAGCAGGGCGGGGGGAGGTGGCGGGCAGCATGTTGTGACTGAAGAAGTCACGGTATGTCCGTGAGGGCCGCCTTAGCGGCCCGTTTCTGAAGGCGCAACATGCTGCCCAAGCCAGATTTGCATGAGACTGTTGTTATTGAACATGGAAAAAAGAACCGTAATAACCATAATATCTGCCATCCTCATCTTTGCAGCAACAACGGTGCTATACCTATATACAGCCGGATACAGGTTGGACAAAGAAAAAAATAAAATCGACTTGTCAAGAACCGGAATGATAGGCGCCAAGTCAATACCCGAAGGCGCAAATATATATGTAGACGGGCAACTCACCAGCGCAACTAACGACACAATCTCCGCCGTTACACCGGGCAAACATACGCTGCGGATGCTGAAAAATGGATTTGTAACCTGGACCAAAGAGATAGAGGTTTTTCCCGAACTCGTCACCGACATAACCGCCATTCTTGTCTCTCAAACTCCAAGGCTGGAACCGTTAACAAACACCGGCGCCAGATTGCCCACAATATCGCCGTCACTGTCAAAACTTGCATTTTTTACAAAAGACAGCACATCGCCGGGCGTGTGGGTAATTCCACTCACAAACGCTGGTTTAAGCCTTTTTAGATCAACACCGTACGCCGCGCTTGAAGACACTGCATACAACTTTTACTCGGACGGCAAGGCCATTGAATGGGCACCGGACGAAAAGTCTCTTTTGGTTTTGGACGCAAAGGACAACTATTACCTTGTAGACCTCAATGCAAACACCGCAGAATCAACTTCCGCGCCCGAACTTTTGAGGCAAACATGGAACCAGGAGTTGGCAAAAAAAAGGGCCGACTTTATTGCCAAGGTTAACTTGCCACAGGAATTAAAGGAAATTGCAACGGCGCCGGACACCATTTGGTCCCCCGACGATAAAAAATTCCTATACACGGAAACAACAGGCACTACTATTTCGTACAAAGTCTATAACATGGAAAAACCTTTGCCGGTTGGCGAGAAGGTAGAAACCGTGGTTTTCACAATTGATACCAAAAATCCAAAACCCAAAGTTTCCTGGTACGCCGATAGCTTCCATTTAATTCTCATTGAAAACTATTCCGATCAGGAATACAAAGGGACAATTGGACTAATTAGAATTGATGGTACAAACAAAACCGTGGTTTATAACAACAGTATGTACTCGGATATGGTATTTAGCGCGCCGGGCGGCGACAAAATTATTGTACTCACATCGCTGAAGTCCGGTGAGCAAACCGATTTGTACACCGTTGGCATCAGATAAGCTTGGCGGTAACCACCAGCCTGTTTAGCGTTGTGCCGGGCGGATCGCACGTTTGCAAGGTGAGCGTAGGCTCAATCACCGCGCGGGTCAAAGGGTACGTATTCCACCCCGACATAACTTCCTTGTTCACAACCTCATAGACAAACTCATCGCCTTTGTAAAAGACGTGGATTCTATCGCCAAGATCAAGCTTACGTAGCAGGTTAAAAACGCTTGAGTACTTGCCGAGTTGCCAAAAGTTCAGTGACGCGTGTGCAAACAGATACACGTTCCCGGGCAATTTGGATGGGTATTGCGATGTTGATGCGTGCGCAACACCGTTTTTGAGCGCCTGCGCGTAAGCGGCTTCGTCGGTTACGGGGACATCGGCGATTACGGGCACGTTCACACCGATTTTTTCAATCACAACGGAAAAATCACGATTTACGGGCGCAATGCTTATTGGGCGGGTGGAAATGAGCGCAGCAAAGGGGCTTTGTTTTTGGGCTGTGTTTTCCGAGAGTACAAATTTCTGCCCTTTTGCCCGCATAAACTTGTACCATATTTCATCGCGCATAACTGGAAAATAAGCTAAAAGGAGTACAAGCATTCCCGCGGCAATAAGTATGTTAGGCAGCTTCCTGATCATACTGTTAATGATACACGATGGCGGGGGNCCCCGCCGTCTGATATAATCCTCAGATGCCCATAAAGCAAAAATCCACAAAAATCTTTGTCATAACCGTAGTGGGCACATTCATCGCCTTTTTGCTGTTTTTAAAATCGCCGTATTTTGGGCAATTGCAGCTGTGGGCACAAAAGCACACAGTTTTGTATGTTGTACTTCTACTTAGCATAAAAATCGCGGGCATAATTTGGCCGCCCATTCCGGGCGGCACGTTAACTTTGGCCTCCGCGCCGTTAATCGGCTGGAAGCAGGCTTACATCATTGATTTAATAGGCAGCACGGTTGGCTCCTCAGCGGCTTACGTCCTTGGAAAAAAGTACGGCGAGGCGTTTATAAGGCGCATCATCAGCAGCGAGGCGGTTGAGGAAATGAAGAAATTTAAGATTGTAAAGGGCAAAGAACCCGAAACCATTTTTATGTTAAGAATGACCGTAGGGCAGTCCGCGAGCGAACTTCTGGCCTACGGTGCGGGTTTTCTTAAATTGAAGTACAAAACGTTCTTTCTGAGTACAACTATTGCCCATGCGGTTTTGGGCATTCCAATGTATTACCTTACCGAAACGTGGGTTCACACCAAAAGCTGGATTCCGGCGCTTTTTATTGCGATTATACTTTTGCCGATTTTGATTAAATTCAGAACCAGATATTTTGAATAGGTTTAACCCGCTTCAACCTGTTTCTTAAGCATTAGAACAATAACGTCGCTAAACGTAATTTTGGATAGCCAAGATAACAAGGTTAGTTGAACCCTGGTCTGACCCGTGTTGGTGTTTTAATTGCAACAACGGCTCAGAAAGAGGTTTAACCCGATTTGGCGCTCCCGGCAGGAATTGAACCTGCATTTGGGACTTAGGAGGTCCCCGTTCTATCCGTTGAACTACGGGAGCTTATCTGGCGGAGGGGGAGGGATTCGAACCCTCGTGCCTAAAAGACGCACGGTTTTCAAGACCGGCCGGATAAACCACTCCCGCACCCCTCCGCGGCAACAATCACAACCAAATTATACAGTATGATATACTATGACAAGAAAAGAAGCTAAAACGGGTCCAGAGGCCAAAAAGTCGGCATTTCTCTTGTCCACGAGGCTTCCTATTTCAATGGGAGCGCACGTACCAAAAGCTCCCACAACGTCAACGTCATATCGCTCATAACGTCTGAAAGCTGCGACCCCGCCTCACTCGTCCCGCCGCGGCGGGACTCGCTCCGGCATTCAAATCCCTCCCCTCAAATACCCACCGAAGGTGGGCATAACCTTGGCGGAGGGGGAGGGATTCGAACCCTCGTGCCGCTTTCACAGCCCAACGCTTTCCAGACGTGGCGATTAGACCGCTCTCGCACCCCTCCAAACGCCCGTAGGCGATTTTATCACAGTACTACATCTTTAACCTCGTAATCCCCGTCCGTGAAAATCGTCAAAACGCCAAAGCGGGGCGGTTGCAGGTTCCTCTCGCGCGTTATGGCGCCAACAACGTAGTGGGTCAATTGTGTATCCACCGGGTCCGGCGATGTGCTGGACATATGATGATCTCCGGCAACTACGGCAACAACCGGCGAGGCCCTAATTACGTCAAGCAGCTCCAGCGCCTGTTTGCGCACCGCAGCATCCTCTTCCCCGTCAACAACGCCCATGACCTTGTCGTTGGACGGGTGGTACAAAGGCTGAGAAAGCAATACAAAGTCCGCGTCGGCAACTTCGCGCACAAACCAGTCAATAAGGTTGCCCAGCACAATGGTGAAGTTGGCGCTGTTATCGAGCAATACAAACTTTTTGCCGCCAATACCAACACTATGATAATTTACGCCAAATACATCCAAGAAAGCCTGCTGGCCAACAGTATCGTATAAGTCCCTGTCCCCCGGAAGCGCGTAGTAAGTCAGTCCGCTGTCATCCATCACCTTTTTGACCGCAGCCAAGTCTTTGGGCACGCCAAGGTCCGTTTCATCGCCAAGCAGAAAAACCGTGTTGATTTCCAAATCGCGCGTTTTGGAAACGGCGGCTCTCAAATTCTCCAAATCGCTGTGAACATCGGCAAAAACGGCGATGCTAAAAAGCGCTTCTTTTTCTTCCTCAACAGACTTTGGCGCCTCAACCGCGGCCGGCGGTTCCGCGCGTTTGGCAAACTCACCCGCAACCTCGCCGGCCGTTTCATTGCTCACCCCCAGTTTATCCAAAACCGGCTGCGAAACCGCCGCCAGCTTTGTTGGCGTCAGCAATGACAATTCGCGGACAAAATAAGATATACCTAACACAAACGCGGACAGTACAATAACGGCAAAAACAGAGTGAAATGTTGTTTTAACCCTTGACAGCGTTTTTGAGGGAGTTTTTTTTCCAAACGGGAACACGTGTTAAATCCTCTCCGGCGCCGAAATGCCAAGCAAAAACAAGCCGCTCTTCATAACATCGGCGACACACTTTGTCAGCAAAAGCCTGAAGTTTCTTTGCTGCGGCGTGTCCGCGCCCAATATGGACAAATCGTTATAAAACAAGTTGAACCTTTGCGCCAGCTCAAACAGGTACGTACACATCAAGTTGGGTGCAAACTTGTCCGCGGCCTCCGGTACAACCTCCGGATATCGCTGCAACCAGCGCATAATGCTGAGTTCTCTGGCGTCAAGGATGACGGACTTTGCATCGTACTGGTATAGATTTGGATCATAGATATACCCGGCCTTTTCCATCACCGAATGCGCCCGCGCGTGCGTGTACTGCAAATACGGCCCGGAGAAGCCTTTTATGTTGAGCGCCGCGTCTAGGTCGAAAACCAAATCTTGAAAGGTATTATACTTGAGCATCTCAAACTTGATTGCGCCGTTTCGCACGTTTTTTAGCGCCGGAAACGCGCCGTGCTCAACCTGGAGTTTTTCGTCAACCATGTCTACAAAGTCGTCGATTTTAATACCCCACCCTTTTCTGCCGCTCATGCCGTAGCGCGTTTTTCCATCGTCGGTGGCTATACCAAGCTTTGCAGCCGTTGCGGGCGATAAGTAGACAAATCCGTAGTTAACGTGCGTCATATTTTGTGATTCCTTTTCATACCCAAGGTATTTGAGTGCTTTTTTGACAACATCCATTGCGTAGGTCTGTTCGCCGCCGATAACGTCAAAAACGCGAGCAACTCCGGAGAATGTTATATCGGCGGGTTTATGCGGCGACGCAGCAGTGGTAACCCACAAGTCTTTCGCCTGCGTCGCCGCATCCATTTGTTCATAAAAAAAATCTTTACCCAAAAGGCCAAACTTCCACATGTGGTACGCTATATCTTTTCCGGTATACGTTGGCACTCCGTTCGATCGAACGATAATCTTATCCTCCTCTACCTGCCGGTCTATTTCAGAGTCCCGCTTTGAGATTTTATCACTCACGCGCACTAGCCAACAACCTTGGGAGATTCCTTCCGTCGCAAAGTACACGTTGTCATTTTTTTTCAGGGCTTCAAAAGCAGTTTTCCAAAAATCAAGCGTCAAAATATCTGCCTCGTGTACAACAATGTCATAATCAATGTCCAGCTTCTGGAATGTTTTTAGCTGTTCTGTCAGGATTTTGTTTGCCAACGCCCGTATCTCTTTGTTCTCTGTGCTGGCCGGGTTTTCCAGTCGCACCATAAGTTCGTTCCTTTCTTTTGCCAAGTTCGGGTCTTGGCTCATTAGAGACTCCGTTTTTGCATACACATCCCACGCAAAATGATCAAACTTTGCGTAAGACGTTTCTTTTATGTCTTTTATCAAGTGCATGCCCATTAGAGAGGTTGCAACTTGGACACCCACATCGTTGGCGTAGTATTGAACATCAACCTTGTGCCCCAAAAATTCATAAATTCTTTCTATGAATTGCCCGATACAGGCGTTTCGTAAGTGGCCAATGTGCGCGGCCTTGTTGGGGTTCACGTTTGAGTGTTCGAGCGCAATTCTTTCGCCAACCGCCTTTTTTTCCACCCCATAGTGGTTAGTGTCGGTCTGAATGTCATCTAGTACACCTTGTAACCAATCGGCGCTAAGTCTAAAGTTAATAAAGCCCGGCGGGGCTATTTCTACTGAACTGAAGATTTTGGTACTCGCATCACCAACCTTATATATTACCCCAATATCGTCTAACTTATAGCTTATTTTCTTGGCAATCTCCTCCGGGCTCTGCTTAAGTTGTTTGGCAAGTACCAAAGCAATGTTTGTAGAGTAGTCCCCGAACATCTCGTTATCCGGGTGTTCAACAAAAACATCCGGCGGTACTATTTTGTAAATATCAGCAACCGCTTCTGTTACAGTTTTCTTTATCAAATCAACAACAGACATGGGTTTATGTTATTCCATACCGCAGGTTTTATCAATAGATACGCTACCGGCACGCGCCGTAATATACACATCGCCAAACACATCTAGGGCGGTAACAACCTTGGGGCTTGGATGCCCGTAAACGTTGTTCTCGCCGGCGGATATAACAGAAATCGCGGGACTTAGCTTAGAAACAAATTCCGGGCTAAAACCGTCAACTGAGCCGTGGTGCGGCACTTTGTACAAGTCAAAAACGCCGTCGGTTTTTGCCAAAACCGGTTGTAGATTGATTTTGGTCAATACCTCTGCCTCGGCATCGCCCGTAAACAAAGCTTCAAAGTCCCCGCAATCCAGAAAAAGTACCAGGGATAGATTGTTCGGATTCTTGTCAATGTAACCTTTTGGCGGCCACAGAACCGTAAGTGTTGCTAAACCAAGCTCAATAGTATCACCGGCAAAAAGACTCCCGGAAACAAACCTGTCCACGCTGCATTTTTTTAAAACGTCTGTTAGGCCGGCGTAGTGGTCTTTGTGCAAATGGGTCAGCAGTACCAAATCCAGCTTGCAAAAACCAAACGGAAATTTTTCATTCAAATCCATTATCACATTGGCGTCCGGCCCACCGTCTATTAGCACGGTCTTGCCGCCGGGGAGTTGGGCGAATATAGCATCGCCCTGCCCAATGTCAAAAGCTGTCACGCTTACCATATCAGGACGTCTGCCTTGCAAGCGCACAATAATCACCAATGCATAAATTGCCAGTATACAGGCCACAAACACAGCATTAGGAAAATTTTTTGATGTCAATAACTGCATACGGAAAATGTGAGAAAAACTCTGTCAGCGAAATGAATATGTCCAGGAAAAAAACCAGCGGCAGTTTAATTAGCACACCCGCAGGCCCGGCGAAAACGTATAGAGCGCCAAGTAGCGTGGCCAACGGCACCGTCCATAAAATCAGCGTGTTTACGACAATACTTACAACACTTATTGAACCAAAAGTGTACGCCAAAAGGGGAACAACAAGGATTTGAGCCGAGAGGGTTGAGCTTATGGTATTTGCAAACAAATCACCGGCGTTTACCGCTTTTTTGACAAGAGATTCTATGTGCGGCGAAAACAGAAACAGGCCCGATGTTGCCAGCAGGCTGAGCTGGAAGCTAAGGCTGTAGATATATGCCGGATTAAGAATAATCATGACAAGCGCCGCGTATAACAGGGGTAGGATGGCGTAGGTGCGCTGTCCGCGGAATTTGACAAAAATTACAGCCGCGGCCATAAACCATGCCCTTACCACCGGCGGCTCAAACCCCGAAAGCAGCGCATAAAGTGCGGTAATTGTTAGAACAGCAACCAGATTCCTTTTTGAGTAAATATGCCCCAAAATTTTTGTGATAAACATTGCCACAACGCTAATGTTGTAACCAGAAACCACCGCCACATGAATTGTTCCGGTCCTAAGGAGGACGTCGTTAAACCTGGAGAACTTTTTGTACGAGTCGGAACCAATGATAAACCCAAGGAGAAGTTGCGCGTGCGGGCTGGGCAAGCCATCTTCGATTTTTGCAGTTACATAGCTGCGCACACCTTCAAAGACCCAAAAACTGCTGTACCCTGCCAACGGATCGATTTTGTCCCTACAATCGCGCATGCTACACGCCGGTACAAACCTGCAAACAGCAGCAAAGGTGATTAAAATGAGCACAAACCATCGCCTAAACATCTAAAATGTGATCAAAGAAGATAGTGCATTTATAGTTTTCTCGGGAATTTGTGACCGTTGTCTAAAATCGTCCAAATTTGCAAATGGTCGGTTTTTTATGATTCTTGCGGCGTAGGCATCCCCTATTCCGGTTAGTGTCACTAATTCCTCAACGGCCGCTTGGTTGATGTTGATGCCGGATTCCGACGCTTGCGCGGAATCAACGACATTATAAGACACAAGCGGCGATACTACCCCTGTCGATTCGACTATTTCCCATTCAAAAGGGATGTAAATTTTCTGGGAATCCGCTAGTTTCTGCGCCAGATTAAGGTTTTGTGAAATCCACGTTGTATCCGCTTTTGTACTCAATCCGTCTGCTGCACGAATAAGGTCTGCGACCCGCGAATTCTCCGAAAGCTCAAACAAACCGGGTTTATTTACGGCGCCGGATACTTCCGCAAATACAGACATTTCCTGCGTTTTATCTTGTACCTCCAAGGAAACGGTTGTTTGGGCTGCTGTATATTCTTTGTAGGTAAAATAGACGAAGACCCCGGTTAGAAGGCATACCAAAGCGGTCACAATATTTCTCATGAGGGAAACTTAACGCCAATAATCACTAATGTAAATATGGATGTGTCTTGTCAGAATAGACAGTAATTACCGCATTATAACCGCAAATTACTTTTCCGATACAAAGTTTATTAGCCTACGCGAAACAAAGACACACCTGATTCCGGTAAATTCCCGCATTTTCAACGCAGAAGAGGCTTGTTCCTTAACAAACCCCTCATCCCCCGCTTTAGCTTCTTCAATGTATAAAGTAGTGCGCGTTTTACCGTTAACCTGGACAACAACAGTAACAATGTCATTTCGTAACAGCTTTTTATCGTAAGAAGGCCAAATGCTAGTATGAATGCTGAAGCGCTCCCCCATCATCTCCCACAACTCCTCGGCTAAGTGAGGCGCACATGGCGCCAACGCCTGCACAAACAGCTTTATTGCATCAAGGCCAACATCGCCTTGCATTTTCTGCAAAGCATTCACACACTCCATGTAGGCCGATACCGCGGTGTTAAACTTCATCTCTTCCAGATCTTCCTCAACCTTTTTGACGAGTCTATTCACAGTAGACAATACTTTTGCACTTGATGTGCCCTTGCCCGAAGAAACAACAGTTGCAGCCAAGCCGTAAGCTTTGGTCAAAAACCTCTTTACACCTTGCACGGACTCGTTGCTCCAAGCTACGTTCTGTTCAAACGGGCCAATAAACATCATGTACATTCGCAGGGTGTCGGCGCCAAATGCCTCAACAATGTCGTCCGGGTTGATGACGTTGCCCTTGCTCTTGCTCATTTTTGCGCCGTCTGGGCCAAGAACCACACCGTGTGACGTTCTTTTGGCATACGGCTCGGGCGTTGGTGCAAACCCCTGATCGTATAAAAACTTGTGCCAAAAGCGCGAATACAACAAATGCAGGGTTGTGTGCTCCATGCCCCCGTTGTACCAATCCACCGGCAACCACCTCTTAAGTTTCTCCGGCGATGCGAGTGCTCTGTCATTGTTAGGGTCGGTATATCGTAGGAAATACCATGACGAACCGGCCCAATTTGGCATAGTGTCCGTTTCGCGCTTTGCCTTGCCTCCGCACTTTGGACACGCCACATTTACCCATGACGTCATAACGGCCAGAGGCGACTCGCCCGTATCCGTGGGCTGGTATTTTTCCACGTGCGGCAGTTCGAGCGGCAACTCGTTTTCGGGCACCGGAACCTCACCGCATTTGCCGCAGTGAATTATTGGTATTGGCTCACCCCAATAGTGTTGGCGACTAAAAACCCAGTCGCGCAGATGATAAGAAACGGCGCGCTCTCCCCACCCTTTTGCTTCCAAATGCTTTGTCACGGCCTCTATCGCCTCTTGCGACGACATGCCGTTTAAAAAGCTCGAGTTTATGGCAACGCCAAAGCCTTCAAATACACCATCAACGGCTCCGCCGGTTGGCGCGACGACTACCTTTACGGGCAAATCAAAAGCTTTGGCGAATTCAAAGTCACGCCGGTCATGAGCCGGAACACCAACCAACGCTCCGGTGCCCACGTCGGCGAGCACAAAATCGCTGACATATATTGGCAGCCGAAACGCATTCAAAGGATTCACCGCATATCGGCCGGTAAACACACCGGTTTTCTCCTTCCCGGCAGAAATTCTTTCTAATTCGCTCTTTTTCATTGTATTAGCCACATACTCATCAACAGCAGCTTTGTATTCCTTTGTAGGTATTTTTCGCGACAAAATATGTTCCGGTGCTAAAACAACAAAAGTTGCCCCAAAGTTAGTGTCGGGACGTGTAGTAAAACACACAATCTTCGCTCCCGTCACGCCGTCAATGTTATATGAAATATTTACTCCGTCCTTTTTGCCTATCCAATTTGTCTGCTGCATTTTTATGTCATATCTGTAATCAACCGTATCCAAGTCTTGCAACAATCTGTCGGCGTATTTGGTGATGCGCAACAACCACTGCTTTTGCATTCTTCGCTGCGTTGCGTGGCCACACCTCTCGCACGCCCCGTTCACAACCTCTTCGTTGGCCAAGTTGATTTTGCACGCCGGACACCAGTTCACCGCAATCTCGCTTCTGTAAGCCAAGCCCGCCTTATAAAGCTGCAAAAAGATCCATTGCGTCCATTTATAGTATTTTGGATCCGAAGTGTTTATTTCCCGCGACCAGTCAAAAGAGATGCCCCAAGACAAAAGTTGCTTTTTGGCGTTTGCAATGTTTGACAGCGTTGTAATGCTGGGATGGATGCCGGTCTTAATGGCGTAGTTTTCGGCAGGCAGGCCAAACGCGTCCCACCCTATTGGATACAGCACGTTCATGCCCTTCATACGGCGTAAGCGGGCGACGGTGTCCAGTGCGCAGTAGCTGCGCGCGTGCCCCACGTGCAGGCGCTCGCCGGAAGGATAGGGAAACTCAATCAACACGTAAGACTTTGGTTTTTTGGAAGAATCGCCAGCTCTGTATACACCGGCTTCGTGCCACTTTTCCTGCCATTTCGGTTCGATTTTATGCGGTACGTGCGTAGACATAGTTATGCCTTTTTGCCCTTCGCATTATATTAACCTAAAGTTGGGAGAAAACGGAAGGGCTTGCGGGTTTTCAACCCCTAAGCGCCTCGTCAAGAATTTCCTCAAAAAGAGTATGTTTTTTTAACTCGCGGATTAGGGAAACAAACCTGGCCTTATTTATTTTATAAAACACTTCGCGGCCCTTTTTGCTGTTTTTCAAAAAACCCAAAGACGCCAGCACGCGTAAGTGGTGCGACGCCAAATTTTCCTCCACGTCCAATTTGTCGGCAACGTCCCCCACTCTCATATCTCCTCCGCTCAACATTTCAAGAATTTTCAATCTGTTTTTGTCCGAAAAAGCTTTTGAAACTTTTAGCTGGTTTGCCATATGTTCAATATACAACGAGTGTTGCTATTATGCAAGACTTTCTACAAAAACATCCACTTTGCCCGACATCACGCGCAAAACACCCTTCTCTATTTTGACAATTTGTTCTTCGCCGGTTTCTTTTTTTATGGTCACGTTGCTGGTTAAGAGTGTGATGAAGTTGGCGTGCATGGGCAGTATATCAAACGGCCCTTTGGCGTTTTGCGAGCTTATTGAGAGGGCACGTCCGGTGAAGTAGTTTTTGTCCCGGCTCCTGACCGTAACCTCAAGATGATCTGTAATAGGGTTTGATTTCATATGTTATGAGTACGGCAGATGGTGGGGCCTGTTTCGCAATATGCCCAGCGCAGTGCTCGCCGTTTAACTGCCTTGCGGCAATGCGGCTGCGCGCTTACTGGGCGCCCATTGCTCCACACCCTTCCATCTGCCGCACTCATCCCAAATCCTTCACGCCACCGATGAACAAAAATTCTTCTTCGGCGATATTGTCAAACTTGCCAGTAATAATGTCGGCAACTCCCCCAACCGTCTCCGCAACGGGCACGTACACTCCCGGCCTGCCCGTTTGTCCCATGGCTACAAAGAAGCTTTGAGTCATAAAGTTCCTTAACTTTTTGGCGCGGCGATACTGGACTCTATCTTCTTCCGACAGTTCGGACTCCCCAACCAAGGAAACTATCCTGTCCAAGGATGCGGCCTTTTTCAGCAAACCTTGCGCTTTGAGCGCAACGGCGTAGTGTTGTTTTGATACTGCATTTTCGTTAAGACCGGAAGAAATTGATGCCAACAAATCAATCGCCGGCAACCTACCTTCCCTATACACATCGCGCGATAATACAATCGCCGAATCCAAATAGTCAAAAATTGTCTGCACGCTATAATCCAAAATGTCATCGGCCGGCACATAAACTGCCTCAAACGTTGTTATTGCGCCTTTGTTGTTTGACACAAGCCGTTCGTGCAATGAGCCTATTTCCGACGAGAGCGTTGCCTGATACCCGTCTTCGGACGGAATTGTGTTCATGAGCAGCGAAAGCTCATTACCGGCTTGGGCAAACCTAAACATATTGTCAATGAAAAACAGCACGTCTTCTTTGGTTTCGTCTCTAAAGTATTCCGCCACCGTCGCGCCCCCCAGCGCCGTGAAAAATCTTTCGGACGGGCTACTACCCATTGCGCCGAAAATCAGCGCCACCGAAGCTAGAACGCCGGTTTTCTCCAACTCCGCATACAACTCCTGGCCTTCCCTTGTTCTTTCCCCCACTCCCGCAAAGACCGATACGCTTTTTCCCTTGTCGGTTCCCAGAACGTTGTGCAATATTTCCGTTAGCAACAGGGTTTTTCCAACCCCGGAACCGCCAAACAAGCCAACCTTTCCGCCTTTAATAATTGGCGCAAAAAGGTCAACGGCTTTTATACCGGTCTCCAAAATGCTTTGCGATGCTAAAATGTCTTCGTATTGGGGAGCATTTTGAAATATGCTTTTTTTCGTTTCAAACATAATGTTTCCTTTGCCGTCAACGGGGCCGCCAAACACGTTAAAGGCCCTGCCCAACACTTTTGGCCCAACCGGAATTTCAAGCGGCCTTCCGGTGTCAACAACCTCCATTCCCCGTAGCATCCCAAGCGTGGATGAGACGGCAAAACAATAAAATTTATCGGTTCCGGAGGATTTACACACAAGCATTCGCATAAACGCCTTGCCTTTAACTTCCAGAACGTTGTTAATTGCCGGCTTATCATCGCCTCTAAACATAACTTCCACCACATTGTTCTTTACTGCCACTATGTGCCCTACGCCCATACCCCTCCCCCGCTTCGCAGGACGCCGGAAAGAAGCGTCATTTGCTTTGTGCCCGCAATTTTGTGTTTGGTGAGCTGACTTTGCATTCCCACACTATATATTTTCTTGTTTATGTGTTCGGTTGCAACATCCAAATTAATCATTCTGGATGCAAACTTGCTCAAATTCGATTCGTACACGGTTTGTTCAAAAACGGATGCCAATATCTGCGATTCAAAAAACGCCATTATTTGGCTAAGTGACGGCTCAAAAATGTATAACTCGTTTTGGCGAATTGTATCCGCCTGGGATATGAGTTCTTCAGAAATCAAGGTCTTTTGAGGAACCTGCGCCAGAATATCTTTGAACTGGCCGTGATACACGCGGATTTTGTCATACTTTATCACATGGTTTATGAGCTTTTTTAGATTTGTAGGGTCGCTACCGGAATCGGAAAAGTCAAAGTAGGCGGCGGCCGGAAGCTGTTGTTGCGCGCTTTTATACATTTTGTACCCAACACGCCCTACAATGGCGGCATCGCAGCTTTCGCTCAAAATGTCGTTCGCAAAGCGCTCAAAGTTTTTCCTTATTATGTCGCCGTAAAGCATGGTGTTTGCCGACAGGAGAACTGAAACTGTCTTACCGTTACCCCTGGGCACACTCTTGTACCTTCCTTTCTTATAGAAATAGCGAATCTGCTGAAAAACCTCATTTAAACCCGTAAGGTATTCCCTGGTGAGTAAAACCGAACTCTTGATTTTTCTCATTCTGGTGGCGGCAATTTCCTGATACGTCTCCACGAGCGTTTTTAGCTCGCTTAAGACCAAAAGTTCATTTTTTACTTCCCGTATATCAAGCATATTGCATCTGCAGGGCTAAACCAACTGTCCCTTCGCGTCGGCTACTTTGCCAAGCAAACCGTTAAAATCCTTGGCTTCGTTTATAAGCTTGTTAACCATCTCCTTATAGTTCTTATCCTTGTCGAATTTGTTCACAACCTCATCCATGGCAACTTCAAGCTCATCAAGAGTTTTTGCATTCCACACACTCGACCAAATCAGACAAAAAAGAATAATCTGAAGGTTTAAATCCATGGCGCGATTCATATGCTGGCTGAAAAATTTTAGCGTGCGCTCCCCCATTTTTAACGTTGATGTTATGTTTTCGTTTAATTCGGCGCCAAAATGGACAAAGCTTTGGGTTTTGTCATACAGAGTAAGAAATGTATTCAGCTCTCTGTTTATACCCCACCTCACCGGTGTTTGTGTTTGCCTGCCGACTCTTGTGACCGAAAGAAAATAATTTATTGCCGGGCGTTTGCCTTGGTCAAACAGATTCTTGTCAAAGAAAATGTGACCGTCGGTTATGGACATAAGGTTGGTCTGTATATAGCCGGAAATATCACCTTCAATTGTCTCGGCAACGGGCAGACACGTGATGGACACCGAATCATCCGAACCGCTTTTTTTAAAGTTTCCGGCGCGCTCCAAAAGCCTGGCGTGTGCATAAAACGTGTCTCCGGGATAGGAACTTCTACCGGGAAATCGGCCGGCGATTAAAGAAATCTCGCGATAAAATCTTGCGTGGCTGGTCAAATCGTCCAGTATAAGCAAAACGTCTTTGCCCATATCTCGAAAATATTCAGCCGCGGTCATGGCGGAATATGGTGCAAGGTAAATCATCCCCAACGAGTCCGAGACGGTGGTTGCAAAAATTATTGATTTGTTTTTGGCTCCGTGCTTTTCCAGAAAGCTTTCCACCAAGCGCACGTCGGTTTTTTGCTTGCCTATTGCGGCATAGATACAAATAGTATCCTTTTTTGCCTGCGTCAAAAGGGACTGAAGCAAAAAGTTTGTTTTTCCTATTTTTCTGTCGCCCAACACAAGCTGGCGCTGGCCTCTTCCCAAAGGAACCAACAGATCCACAACGGTTACACCCGTCTCGAGCGGCCTTTTAATCTCACGCCGCTTATCTATACCCAAGAGAACACCGTGCACATTGCGCTCTTGCATACCCGTGCAATCAACCGGTTTTGTCGAGTATACCGAACGGCACAAAGCGTCTACCGTTTGTCCCAAAAGTCCGTCACCTACTCCTATTTCCACACTCTTTTTGGTGCGGGTCACTCTTGTACCAGGTTTTACCGGGGCGCGCGCAAAGGTTAGAATTTCAACAAGATTCTCTCCCAGCGCCATTACCTGTCCATACTCGCCGTTCTCAAAGACAACAAGTTCTTCTGACCAAACGCCGGGAAGGCCGGATACATATACAATTGGAGGGTGAACCTGTTCTACGTAACCTATTTCACCGCTTTCGGATAAGTAGTCGTTAAATTTCATACTTTAACAACCTCACTTTTGAACCTGGTCAGCCTTGTATTTAAGGCAGCAAGCAAAGAACCATCGTAGTAAAGTCCCCCATATGCAATCACCGCGCCGCCCAAAATAATCGGGTCATAGGATATGTCCAAGATAACAGGATCACCAAACAGCTGCAGCGCCCAGTCGTAAATATTGTCTATTAGCAATCCATCCGGATCAGTTGCCAACGTAATCTTTACTGGCTTTATTGACAGCAAATACAGCTTTAAAGCGTTGAGATATCCTAACCAATCCCCGCCCGAATTTCCTTTCTTTAACAATTCGGCAATGTCTAAAGGAAAAAATGCCTCTACGCCTTTAGGCGAAGTTGTGTACAAAGAATGAGAAAAAGCATCAACGGCAGCCAGAAATGTATTGGTCTCTTCCGTCGTCTTAAGCTTTTTTGTCAAGTCTTCCGGGTGCATTTGCAGTGAATCCTCCGTAAATTTTCGCGCGTTCAAGCGCAGCGACAACCAAATCCCTGTGTTCTTCAACACTCAAAGACTTGCCCAAAATGTCCTTTGTGGCTTCGGCCAAAACGTCATACACCTTCTCGTCAATTTCTTTCAACTTTTCCCGCTTATACACGCCCAGACTTGTCTCAATTTGGCTGTATTTGGCGTTTATTTTATCTTCTACAATTTTTTGCGATTTTAGCGTTTCCGTCTCTAGTTTGGTTTTGAATTCCTCAACTTCAGCCAAAACCTGCTGTCGCAGCTCCTCCGAAGCGTCGGTCAAGGAATCAACATTCTCTCGCTTTTGTCGTTCAATCAAATCCTTAAACGCGCCGACCATTTCACTCGTGGACTGTGCAAGCTCCTGCCACTGCTTGGCGCGGCGCTCGCGCTTGAGAAAAACGCGCCACTTATAAAGCAGATTCTCCGTTGATAAAACGAGCAAAAGCGCAATAAGGATACACAAAAACAAAACGGCAAAGATTATTATTGCTGTTGTCGGTTCGGCAGTTAAGTAGTTCATGGCCTCACAAAACCAAAATTAAATACGCGAGACCCAGGCCCAAAAGCATGATCAGACCGGTCATGGCAAAATTAATTATAATGCTAACCTGAATTGCCTGTTTAGCCAACGGGTTTCTGCCAATGGCCTCAATTCCACTACCGGACGTTTTTCCAAAGGTCCCAAATCCTATGACAAACGCGCCGGCGGTGACCAAAGCAGCCAAAACATACCTTAGCGATGCGACCGGCGTGAGAAACGGCGCCGCCCAACCCGACCTCACTGTCTGCAGCAAATTACCTCTAACATCGCCGCTGGCAAAGGCGGCTCTGATTTGCACATTCACCAAAATTGTCCCCTCCCCTTGCGCCAAAGGCTCCAGAGCTGTTCCCAGTATGTTGCCCGACATATCGGCTTTTTTGCCGATGCCCGGAGTTTCCGAAGGGGTAATAAAATCGCCGACTTTAATTGCGCCGGCGTCGCCTTGGGCCGAGACCCTAACTTTCGCCTCACCTTGGGACAAAACCAAATATTCGCCGGGGACGGTTGTTGCGGGCGTCAAGGCCAGAGTTGGACGCTCCACTATGACGCCGACAATGTTTGTGTCGTAAGGAATTGTGCCCAAAACATAGTCGCCGTCCTTAAAGCTGACTATTTTGCCGGTTATGTCTTCGCCGGCCGAAACGTTTTTGATGGGCAACGAAACCGCTATTCCCTGTGCAAAAGCGCGGGTTGAGAAAACCAGGAAAAAAGCGATGGCAACTTGGCAACTGTATTTGGGCATTTTCACCTTAAGCTTACGGCTTTGGAAAAATATAGTCAACGCATAGGAATCATCCTTCACGAGGACCAACCCTACGGATGATCGTCCCTTGAAATTGAGTACAAAAAACATTGACATTTGCT
>Ga0075589_105_pt1 | contig 18703 bp, 18 predicted proteins | sample RifGroC1_FD_68199 | JGI IMG/M metagenome (GOLD analysis project Ga0075589, IMG submission 68199) | candidate division WWE3 bacterium GW2011_GWC1_47_10
GCTCGCGCAGGTAGTCGTCGTCGACCCCTTCGAAGAAGGGATAGATATTCATTATATGGTTAATGTAACAGGACATGGATGGAGAAAACTTATGAGAGCGGCTAGAGATTTTGCCTATGTTATCAATAGGGTTCCCACGCCTCAGCCTATATTTGAATTTATCCAACAGCAATCTGGCAATGACGATTCTGAAATGTATGGCAACTTTAATATGGGAGCGGGTTTTGCAATTTTTCTTCCGCAAAAAGATGTAGATACAGCAATCGAAATAGTAAGAGATAATCACTTTATGGATACATTAAATGCCGGAGTTGTTCAGGAAGGACCAAGACAGGTGATTATTCAACCAAAAAATTTGGTATTCTCCGGAGAAACTCTCGACGTAAGATAGTAAAGATTTTTTTCTTTCTGATATAATTTCTCCGCCAATTTTAAACCTCAAACGTTGTAGCTATTTGGAAAATAGCTAGGATAATTTAATCTAATGATCTAGATCATTAGACTTTCAGATTAAATATTAATTCATCACGTTTGCATCTAGGTTTGGTATAATTCTTGCTATGGATCAAAATCACATTAGGAATTTTGCGATTGTTATCCATGTTGTCTATTGACAAAACTATTATAGTTACTATAATTAGTATAGTATGTTGAAAAATATAAGCATGCTTGATTTGAGAAAAAGACCAGGACAGGTTTTGGACGAAACTTTCTATAAAAAGTATCGTTTTGTAGTCAATAGAAATAAGAAGGCAATGGCTGTTATTATTCCACTTGAGGATTTTAAAAGATATTTTGAAGATGAGGATATAGAGTTATATTCAAAACAGAGAATTAAAGAATTTCTAAAGGAAGATAGACTTTCTCCTTCTCAACTTAAGCTATTAAAATCACAAAAGTGATCAAAGCCTTTCTTGACGCAAATATATTGTTTGCCGCCGCGTATTCTTCAACAGGCGGTTCTTTTTATATTTTAGAACTGGCAAAAAAAGATAAAATCTACTGGGCCGTAACCTTGGCGTTTTTGGCCGGGTTTTTCTATTTTTTCCAAACCATAAAACCTCCGAAACTTTTCGAGAATGAAGCTCCGCGGGACAAGTCCCGCGATATCTTCTTTGGCTCGCGGCTAAAGGGTTTTTCCCGCTCGCCAAATAAAATCAATCTTTCGGTAGATGCGATGATTAGCGAGGATCTGCTCAATATAAAACTAAATGCCCAAAATCCCGCAAACGATACTTTTGATTCAAATGCGTATTTTTATCGAGTTTTGTTAGGCAGGTCATACCCGTATTCGCCGGCCATCATTCTAAAAGAGTTTTCAAAAAAGCTGGGGGCCAAAGACATTTTTGAATTGGAGTTCCCGTGGGAACGCATTTATTTGCGGGATGAAAAGGCCGAGCTATACCTGCACTTTAATTTGTACAGGCGAAACGGCAGCAAAGAACCAAGCATTATTGCAACCACAACCCATAGCCTGCTTTTTGGCCAATGAAACTTGGTTGCCAACTTGTCATCTTATAGGTTACAATGCGCGTGATCTTGAGAGGAGGCTTGACCATGGCAACTGTGCAGGTCAGGGCGTACAGAACGCAAAGGGGGCGGGACGCTGCCTCTCTAAGCGATAAAGGCTATGTGAATGTTGGTCACGCCTGTGACCCAAAAGAGCTCATGCTGCTGGGTACCATCCATAGAGATTTTAGGTGGTGTATCTACATATCGGGGAGAAGCATCCTGAAAAACCAGGATGAGGCTATGCAGCTCTTAGGCGCCGTCTGGGTTGTAGACACCCGGAGCCGCCCGATGGACGGCCATTGGGAATACAATGGCGAACCGCTCTGACTCCCAACAAAAGGCGCTCCTTGGTTGCCACAATCAGCGCCTTTTGCATCACTCCCGTTCTGATATAATCTTCCCGTTATGGCCGCATACAAACCCAAAAGCATATCGGTGTTTTTCCTAGCTTACAACGACGAGCACACAATTGGCGAGTTGGCCCAAAAAACCGACAACTTTCTAAGCAGCCTCAAAATTGACTATGAAATCATTGTGGGCAACGACGCCAGCAAAGACGGCACACTCAAAGTTTTGACCAAACTCAAAAAAAGCGTCCCAAACCTAAAAATCATCAACAACAAGCTCAACCTTGGCTACGGCGGAAACTTGGTTTCCGGACTAAAATCGGCAAAAAACGAGTTTGTCTTTTACACCGACGGCGACGGCCAGTACGACCCTTTGGAGCTCAAACTGCTCTTGGACAAATTGGACGCAAACATCGACGTGGTAAACGGCTACAAAAAATCCCGCGCCGACGGCCAAGTTAGAACAATAGGCGGCAAACTGTACGCAAGGTGGCTAAGGTTCATTTTCGGCATAAAAATCCGCGATGTCGACTGCGACTTCCGCCTCATTCGCCGCGCCTTTATTGACAAAATAGACTTTAGGGCAACCAGCGGCGCAATTTGCCCCGAACTGGTTATAAAGCTTCAAAGGGCCGGCGCAAAGTTTGCGGAAGTACCGGTCAGCCACTATCCTCGCCGGTATGGAAGGTCGCAATTTCTAACACCAGTGCGAGTCATAAGAACCTTCGCCGAAGAGTATCTTTTGCTGGAACTCTTTCACTACGAGCTTTTTAGGAAATTTAAGTTTATTTTGGTTGGGTGCTCGAGCCTGATGATTCAGCTTACTTTCTTCAATTTGTTCTTGTTGGCATACAAACTGAAACCAACGCCCGCAACGCTTCTTAGCGACGGATTTGCCATTTTGACATCGTTTTTTCTCAACAACGCAATTACGTTTAGAGACCGGCGCATACGAATCCGCAGCGAAACTCTCAAATTGGTAAAAAGCTTTCTCAAATACAATTACGTTGTGCTTGTGGCCACGCTGATTCAAACCGGCACGGTGTACTTTGGCACCAAAATAATGGGGGATTCCTACTTGGCGGCCCACTTTTTGTTTTTCCTTGGAATTTTAATTGGCATGGTTTGGAACTACAAACTGCACAACGCCCACGTGTGGCCGCAGAAGACGGCGACGGCAGCGTCGGCGCAAACGTATGAAAAGTGAGGAATTCGACAAAATATACAAGCTTGAGAATACGCACTGGTGGTATGTGGGCATGAGAGAGATTTGCTTTGATGTGCTAGGGCGGTTTTTAGCGTTGAACAAACCCTTAAAGATTTTAGACGTTGGCTGCGGCGTTGGCGGAAACTTGGTCGAACTTGAGAAAATTGGCGATGCGAAAGGGATTGACTTGGATCCGCACGCGGTTGAGCTGTGCAGGAAAAAAGGGCACAGGTGCGCTGTTGGTGATTTGACCGCGCTAAACTTGGAAAAAGGTTCTTGCGACTTGATTACCTTGTTTGACGTTTTAAATCAAATAGACGTTGGCCGCGTGCCAAAAATTCTTGGTGACTTAAAAGCCGGGTTGAAACCAAACGGTCTGTTAGCCCTTAGAGAACCGGCGATTAGATTAGTGGGCGGAAGGCACGATTTGGACGTGAACATTCATTTTAGGCTGGATAAACAGCAAGCGGTAAAATTATTGGAAGAAGCCGGATTCAAGGTTTTGTACGCGTCTTACATCAACTTCTTGCTTTTCATCCCGATTCTCATAAAGAGAAGGTTGGACCTTTTGTCTGACTCGTCACCAAAATCCGATGTATACGAGCACAATGCTGTTGTAAACGCGGCACTGCTCGCGGTTTTAAGATTGGAAAAAACGCTCCTTAAATTTGTAACCCAGCCGTTTGGCGTTTCCTTGTTTGTTGTTGCTACAGTATCGTGAGGCCAAAGATCATAATGCCCAACATCCAGTACGCGCCGACTACAAATGTGGTAACCAGCGAGTAATTCATTGCAAAAGCAATAATTAGGGCCGGTACTAACTTGCGGGAACTTTCCGGCGAAACAAGCTTTTTGAGTATTATCGCTTCCAGCGCAATTTGCGCAGTCGCCAGAACCAAGAACGACAAAATCCAAACCACGGCCGAAAATGCGCTTTCGCCCAAGTAAGTGCCGGTTGGGTCTAGGTAGCCCATTAACGGAATATGGACAAAAGGAAAAATAAATTGGAGCATGTTGAGCGCCAGCATTTTTCCCAAAAAAACCGGCTGTTCTCGCCCAACGCTTATTTTGACCGCCAAAAACTTGACAAGGCCGGTTAAGAGATACCAGGCAAGGAGCGTGAGTAGCGTAAAACCCAGCTCAACAACGCGCTTGGGATTGGAAAAATCGATTCCCGGCATAAACGGATTTGTGGCGATGATAAAGAGAAATATATACGGGAAGAACAAAATCATTGTAACTAGGCTCATTGCTAAAATGATAGCACCTGCAGGGTTCGGGGCAACCGCCCCGAATATACCCTACAGGGCGAGGCCCTGTAGGCCTATAGTTGAGAGTTGTGCGCGTGTGGGGTATAATGGCCAATCATCTGCGACAAGGAGGCAGAGACTATGAGAATAACTAGTGCATCCCAGCTGGTGGCTGGGAGGCGGTACCGCGTGGTACTCCACGTGGGGACAGGCGTGCAGGGCATTACCGTGGAGGGCGAGCGCGTGCGCGTTGAGGTGGCCGAGGGAACCGTGCTCGAGTACAAGAACTCACTCGAAGCCGGTTACTGCCTATTCAAATTGCGCACCGGCAACTTCGCCGGCGACATGGCGGAAATCCACCGCGTGTGGATTGAGGGAAACCTTGAGGAGGAGGAATAAGATGGCCGTCGAACTCAGAACGAGCCGTGTGTTCAGCGCGCGGCTTTTCGTGTTCGGTCTTGCCCTCATGGCGGGGACTGTCGCCGCCATGTTTGAGGAGCAGCACATGATTGTGCGGATCCTGGGCACGGCAACGGCCATCCTCGGGCCGGTGTTTGTGCTGTCGGCTTGGAGGGAGCGTGTGTGGGAACGCGCCCCACAACCGTTGGTGAATGTAGCCGGCGACATTACGTGCAACGTGGTCTCATACACCCGTTCGCGCGTCGCGTGCGCACACCAAGCCTTCGCCATGCTAATCGGACCGGTGACCTATTGGGCCATTATCATCGCCCTCAAATAGACCGGCCCCGGCAAAAACCCGCAGTGCGCGCAAGAGACATCAATCAACGCGCGCTGCGGGCCCAATCCCATCACCAGCCCAATTTGACGAAGAAACCCCAAAAAAGCTATAATTAGCCTACAAAACGGCCAGTGCTGTTGCTTGCTGTCCTATCAACAAATTCCCGGTCTTCTGACCATAAAATATGTATGATGATAAGAGTATTTGACAAACTACCAAACGGGTTGGACAAGAAGCTGCTTAAGTTCCACCTTGAAAATTTCTATGAAGACGATAGCTATCTGCACGAGTATATTCACGACATAGAAGAAAAATACTTCAGCACACCCAGCGCGTGGGTTGTTGCCTACGAAGACGGCGCGGTAATTGGCACGGTCTTTCTGCACAAGCGCAGCTTGCAGTTTAAAGGCAAACGGCTGCTGCTTGGGGGCATTGGCAGCGTATGCACCCACAAACGAATGCGCAAAAAGGGCACCGCCGGAAAAATGATGGTAAAAGGAATGAGGGTGCTTGGCGACTGGAGATGCGACATAGCCTTTTTGTGCACAGATTTGAGACGCTATAGCAAATACTACGCCAAATTCGGTTTTGCACCGCTAAACAAGCCATACAACTTTTACGGCCGTTCGGGCAAATTCTACGAGGAAATGGACGGTATGATTGCGCCAGTAACTTCGCCGGAAAAATGCAAAAACATACTTGGGTCGAAAAACAAACTGTATCTTGGCCACGGCGCTTGGTAAGTACACACTTGACCTGGCCTTTCAAATCACCTTAAACTATACATGTACATATTCATCTCAGGGGACAGCTGGGACTTAGTCAAAGGGGGTGAATTGCGTGAAAAATATATTGCAAAGTCTTTCGATGCCGCTTGTGGTAGTGGCTGCTCTTAACTGGGCGCTGACCGGACTTTTCAGATTTGACTTTGTTGGAGTTGTCCTTGGAAGATGGCCGGCTGTTGAGATGGTTGTTTACGTGCTGGTATTAGTAGCTGCTGCACAGTCGTTGGTCAAGTCACTTAAGTAATAGCAAAAACGGTTTGCGATGTGAGGGGGTGACGTGAGTGAAAATACTACACATGGTAGCTTATGTGTTGGTGGTTGTAGGTGCGTTAAACTGGGGCTTGGTTGGTCTGCTGGACTTTAATCTAGTAACCGCCCTGTTGGGAGGTATCCCGATGGCCGAAACAGTCACGTATGTTTTGGTTGGATTGGCGGCGGTTGCGGAAGTTGTCACCCACAAGAATAATTGCAAAGTGTGCACGTCCTCATAGTACGCTTCTGACAGGAGAGCGCGGGAACTACAAACGGATAAGGGAATCCACAGTTCTTTTTGAGTCTGCGATATTGAGCAAGCCAAACCAGTTGGCTACTTTTTCTTCGAGAGCTCCCGTGAGCATTATTTTTGCTTGGGGATCTATGTTCCATATTTCCTCTTTGAACCTACCCCAGGCCTTTTTTCTCAATTTATACACAGCTTGAGTGCTGTTCCAAGTTGGCTCCCATTCATTCTTAAGATCACTTTCTATCCATTTGCTTATTTTCTCTTGCAAGAGTTGGGGGAAAGACGAATGGTCCATTATGCCATTTTGAATACCGGTGGCCAGATGAATCTCAACGGCACCCGCCAACGGAAATTTGCCGAGGAGCTCGTTTGAAAGGGTGGATGCGCCGTGTTGAACAACTCCCGCGATTTTATACCTTTTGCACAAGGCCGACAATTTTGGGATAACGGCCAGATCAACCGCCGGGTTGGCCAGCTCGCCGGTGGGAAGAATAGTGCCGCCGTGGCTTGTTCCGGTTTGGATACTTATTTTGGAGAGGGAGGGAAGGGTTTTTGGCCATTCGGCCAAAAACCCTTCCAAAAAAGCCTTCAGATCGGCCACCGTGCTATTCCTGCCGCCAATGTGCCCAATCTCACCGCCAATGGAAACGGTAATATCCTTTGGCTGAATCTCCCTTATGTAACGCGCCAACTCCAACGTATTTCTGACATTTTCGGCCTGTTGCGCGCGCTCATCGGTTTTTGCCAAATCAACCAGCGTGGACGCGTCAATGTCTATATTGTAAAAACCGGCGGCAAGTGCCTCTTTCGCCAAAATTTTCAGCGCAGCAAGTTCTCCGCCCTCACCGGCCTTAAACTGAAAATGGTCGCCGCCAACAAACACCGGCCCGCTCCAACCCTCGGCAAGGGCGGCGGCCATAATCACCGCGGCGTACTCTGCCGGCCGCTGAAGCGTATATTCCATTTCGCTTCTCGCAAGCTCAAAAACAAATGCGCCGGCATCAAGCCTTTTTGCGACTCTAAAAATCGCGCGGGCGCAGTCGTAAGTCATACCGCGGATGTTGAGGGCGGGTACCGTAAAGTCGCCAACCAGAATTCCTTGGGCCAACGCTCTATATAGTGGATAAATTGAGGCGAAAAATACTCCACGGCTTTTTGCCAATTCGCGAATTCTAAGCGCGGCATCGGCTTTTGCAACAGCACCGCCAAAAGCGACCCGGTAAGCCAAAGTGTCCGTTTCGTTGCCCATCATATCACTATGCTAACATTCAATCATGAATAAATACATCGCCGTTGGTGGCTTTTTTGCAATTTTTTTGGTCATCGGCGTTTTTATTCACAAAGATTATGGCATCTCCTGGGACGAGCCCATTCAGCGCGACTACGGTCTAACCGTGTACAACTACATCACCGGAAAAGACAAAAAACTCCTCACCAGCAACGAAAAGTACTACGGGCCGGTTTTTGAGGTTGCGCTTGTTTTGGTTGAAAAGGCCTTTGGGCTAGAAAATTTGCGGGATGTTTACTTTGCACGCCATTTTGCCAATTTTTTGGTCTTTTACACCGGCGTATTTTTCTTTTATCTTTTGCTCAAAGACAGGTACAATAGCTGGAAGGTTGGTTTGTTCGGCGGCGCGCTTTTAGTCCTCACACCGCGCATTTTTGCTCACGCTTTTTACAATCCCAAAGACCTGCCGCTTTTGTCGGCGTTCATAATTGGGACATACACGTTGAGTAAGTTGCTTTCAAAGCCGAGTACTGGTTGGGTGCTGGCGCACGCTGCTGCGTGCGCCAGCACCATCTCAATCAGAATAGTCGGTATCATTCTACCGGCCATCACCATCCTCGCCGTCTTAAAAACAGCCAAAAACATAAAAGCGCTATCGCTATTTCTTTTTGCGACTTTTCTCGTCACAGTAATTTTGTGGCCAACTTTATGGCATGCGCCATTGCAGGAATTTGTCGCAGCATTTGAGCAAATGCGCCAATACCCGCAATCCACGCAGATTCTCTACTTTGGCAGCTTGGTAAAGAGCACAAGCTTGCCGTGGCACTACGCGCTTGGCTGGATGCTGGTGACGCTGCCGGTTATGTACTTGGCCTTCTTCGCAATTGGGCTTGCGGCGATGGTAAAAGGCCCAAAAATCAATTTGGACTACGCCGTGCTGTTTTGGCTTTTTGCGCCGCTCGCAGCTGTAATCGCTCTAAAATCGGTTTTGTACGATGAGTGGCGCCAGTTGTTTTTCATCTACCCCGCGTTCCTGTACGTTGCGATAGCCGGAATCGTTTGGCTGCACGGACTACTGGCAAAAAGGCCGGTAATGACGTGGGCACTTTTAATCGCCGTTTTCGCAAACATGGCCGCAATTGCCGGTACAATGATTAAACTCCACCCCTACGAAAATATTTACTTCAACGAGCTGGCGGGCAACAAAGCGATGCTTTCGGAAAGATTTGACTTGGATTACTGGGGACTTTCGTACAAACAAGCGCTAACATACATTGCGGCAAACGACAAAAGCAGCGGCATTAAAGTTGGCGCCGCCAACTTTCCGGGCGTAGCCAACGCGCTGCTTCTGGATGACTTGGATAGCGCCAGATTAACCGTGAGTGAAAAAACAGATAGCCCCAATTACTATATTACCAACTACCGCGGCCAGAAGGAGCGCGACAAAACCAATCTTTGGCATAGCATCAAGGTATACGAAAACGAGATTGTCGGAATTTACAAGCTGCAGGACTAGCGTTTAAACAGTTTGTTGAGCTCTTTCATGCTAACCTCAATTTTCACCGGGCGGCCGTGCGGGCACGTGTATTTGGTTTTTGTACAACCAACGTCAAAAAGCAGCTGCTGTCTTTGCGCCAAAGACAACGGATCGCCGGACTTTATCGCGCTCCTGCAGGCCAGATAAGATATAGCCAGTTTGGATTTGGCATCAACGGAGGCCGCGGCTCTATCGGCGGCTAAATCATCCAAAACAGCAACAACCAAACCGACAACGTTTCTGTCCTGTAAAATCGCCGGTACTGCGGAAACCTTAAAAGCGTTATCGCCAAAATCTTCAACGCAAAAACCCAAAGAGTTAAAAACATCGGCATTCTCCCGCATCAGCTGGACATCGGCCGCAGACAAATTTAGCGCAACGGGCACCTGCAACGCAGAGGAGGCGCTTTTGCCCAGCGCGCCTTCAAAAGACTCCAGAAAGCGTTCGTACAAAACGCGCTCGTGCGCCGCGTGCTGATCGTATATCTCCAAACCGGTTGGTGTGGGCTTTATTAAGTACATATTGTGCACTTGTAAAATCTCCGCGTCTTCCAAAGCAAAACCGGAATCTTTTGGTGCCGGGCTTTTAGCCAAAGATTTATTCAACAAGTCAAAACCTTGCGTAATGTACGTTAAATCATTTTTCTGCAGCGAATACAAAACCAGCTCCTCAACGCACTTGCTAATTTCCGCGGCGTTTGCAAAGCGCACTTCCTCTTTTCTTGGATGCACGTTCACGTCGACAATGTTGTACGGCACCCGCAAAAACAACACAAATACGGGGTGGGTATTTGGCGATAGTAAATTGCCGTACGCGGCCTTCACAACGCGCGAAAGTAGCTCCGGCGCAACTCGGCGATTGTTTACAAAAACAAATTGTTTAGACTTTGATTTTGTCGCAAGCTGTGGCCTGCAAACAAATCCGGTGATGCTGACGTAGGGAAAATCCCCGGCAACGCTTATTAGCTGCGATAAGGCGTAATTACCCAAAACCGCACCCAACCTATCCTCCGTGGAGGTGTTTTTCCAAAACTCCAAAACCACTTTCCCGTTATGGGAAAGTGTGATTCTTGTTTTGGGAAATGCCAACGCAAATCCGCCCACAACGTCTAGTATGCGGCGGTATTCACTTGCGGGTTGTTTGAGAAACTTTTTTCTCGCCGGTGTGTTATAGAACAAATCCGAAACGGTTATGTCGGTTCCGGTTGGCATGCCCACTTTGCCGGTACGCGCAACAGAACCGGCAATAACCTCAACAAAGTTACCGAACTTACCTGCGGGATTTTTTGACCTAGCAACAATTTTGCTCACAGACGCAATGCTGGGCAAAGCTTCGCCCCTAAAGCCAAAAAACCTAATGTTGCCCAAATCAAACCCGGAGGGCAATTTGCTAGTGGCATACCTTTCAAAGCACTTGGCAAGGTCCCCGGCGGCCATACCCGTGCCATTATCTACCACCCTTATTTTATCAATACCGCCGTTTTCTATTTCGATGTTAATTTCGGATGCTTTGGCGTCCAGTGCGTTCTCAACCAGCTCTTTCACAACACCGGCAGTGGATTCAACAACCTCGCCGGCCGCAATTTTACCGGCAACTTCCTTTGGCAGAACTACAATCTTGCCCACTATGGTTGCCCTTCAAGTTTGGTCAAAATCTCAAACGCCTTTTGCGTTACCACGTCCGGCACTCCGGCGAGTTTAGCCACCGCAACACCAAAGCTGTGCGATGCCCCTCCGCGCGCCACTTTGTACAAAAAAACAAGCGTGTGGGCAGACTGGGTCACGGCCATGTGAAAGTTTTTGATTTTGTTTGCGAACTCATTTTCCAGTTCCTGCAGCTCGTGGTAGTGCGTTGCAAACAAAGTCTTGGCACCAACCGTTTTGGCCAAATACTCGGCAATTGCCCACGCCAGGCTAATCCCGTCGTAAGTGCTCGTGCCGCGCCCAATCTCATCCATAACAACCAAGCTATCCTTTGTGCAATTGTTAAGGATATACGCGGTTTCGGTCATTTCAACCATAAACGTAGACAACCCGGCCGATATCACATCGCTGGCGCCGCTGCGCACAAAAAGGCGGTCGATGGTACAAATGCTGGCGGAGCGCGCCGGAACAAAACATCCCGCGTGAGCCATTAAAACCAGTAGAGCAACCTGGCGAATATAGACTGACTTTCCGGCCATATTCGGACCCGTCACAACTAAGAGAGTATTGTTGCCGCGATCCAATACAACGCCGTTGGGGACAAATTGCTTGTCTTTGAGCACCTGCTCAACCACCGGGTGGCGGCCGTCTTTAATAATAATTATGCCGTTAGTTGTAATTACGGGTCGATGGTAGCCAAATTTTTGCGAAACCAGAGAAAAGCTAAGCAGGCAGTCCAACGCCGCCACCGAACTTGCCGCCGCCTGCATAATCCCAACGCTTTGCAAAACGGTTTTCACTGTTTTGGTAAAGATTTCAAACTCCAGCTTTGAAATCTCATCTTCGGCGCGCAAAACCAAATCCTCCTTTTCTTTTAGTTCCGGGGTTATGTATCTTTCGGCGTTGACCATTGTCTGTTTTCTAATGTAATTTGCCGGAATCTGAGCCAGATTTGCTTTAGTGACTTCAATGTAAAACCCGTAGATTTTATTAAAGCGGACTTTCAGCGATGCTATGCCGGTACGGGAACGTTCAAGCGCCTCAAGCTCGACTAGCCAGTTTTTGCTGTCAAGAATGGATTTCTTTAAATCATCTAAGTTGGCGTCTACGCCGGATTTTATTAAACCGCCTTCTTTTAGTTCAAAGGGAGGCTCATCAACAATTGTGTTGTCTATATGCCGTATTGTTTTTTCCAAGTCGGGAGCTATTTCTTTGGCGAGGGTTTTTAGGACGCGCGCGGCGCGGTCCCCGTCCTCAACCGCCTCCTTGACCTCAAGCGCTTTGGAAAGCGAAAACTTAAGCGCAACCAAATCCTTGGCGTTTCCAACCCCAACCGCCAACCTTGAAACAATCCGCTCAATATCTCCAACTTCCTTCAACTTCCCGTCAAGAGAAACTGCAATCAACCTGTGCCCAATAAGATACGCAACGGCGTCCAACCGCTTTTCGATCTCTGTTTTCTTCCTCAGCGGGCGCAGCAGCCACAAACGCAGCAAACGCCCACCCATGGCAGTGCTCGTAAAATCCAGGGCGTCAGTGAGCGTGCCCTTTTTGGCTCTGTCTCGAATGGTAGAGAACAGCTCCAGGTTTGAAACGGTAGAACCATCCATTAGAACAAAATCGTCCGACACGTTGCTTTTAACGCTGTTGATGTGCAGGAGCGCTTCTTTCTGCGTTTGCTTTAGGTAGGCAATGAGCGCGGCCGCGGCAAGCGCGGCCGCGCTCTCATCCTCAACCCCAAACCCAACCAAAGAAGCCGCGGAAAAATGCTCCTTCAGTTCTCGACTGTCTCTGTAACTCCAGTCACGAAAACAAAAAACGTTCATATTCGGTAGGCTTTTCAGTGCGCTAAGAGTTTGCGGGTTTTCATAATCTTTTTGAGAAAGTATGCATTCGGACGGGTTGAACCTAAAAAGCTCGTTTAGCACCGCCGGAGCAAATTCGGCGAATTCAGCCTCAAAAGCATAGAACGCGCCGGTAGAGACATCGGCGGCGGACAAGCCGAAAACACCATCGCCAACAACTATGCTAACAATAAAGTTGTTTTCCTTCTTTTCAAGCGCTTTCTCATCCACCAACGTTCCGGGCGTTATGACCCTAACAACATCGCGTTCCACCAACCCCGGCTGCGTTGGATCTCCAAGCTGTTCGGAAATGGCAACCTTGTATCCGGCTTTAACAAGCTTGGCAATGTAGGGATCAACCGAGTGATATGGGACGCCCGCCATGGGGATTCGCCCGTCCTTGCCGCGGTCACGGCCGGTGAGGGTTATGTTTAAGACTTGGGCGCCAATTTTTGCATCGTCCATGAATAGCTCATAAAAGTCGCCCAGGCGGAAAAAGAGCAAGCAGTCGCTATAGCGTTTTTTGAGCCTGACGTATTGTTTCATCATTGGCGTGGAGAATTGGGTCATTTTGATTGATGCTATTGTAGCAGACAAATTTGCTATGAGATGCTACACTTTCCGCATATTCACGGCGAACGCCGTAAGGAGATGATGATGGCAGGCACAACTCAAAAAGAGTCAAAGCCTATTAGAAAGGACCCGAACACCGTACGCACCGGCCGGCACATCACAATCACCGGCAAGTGATCTGATTTGGGCGGGCGGCGATGCGTGAGACTGTAAGAACTACAACACAAGTCTCACACCCAGCATCGCCGCCCGCCCCTCTCATTCCCGTTAGCCCTCTATTGTATACTTAAACCACAATGCGCTTTCTGTCCACCAATCCGCTCGTCAACAACACTCAAGCCTTGGCAGCTTTTGACTCGCTAAGACCCTATATCAAAAAACTTCAGGAGATCGCACAACACGGAGGCTATGGCGTAGAGGAAGGCTTCATCAACGTTCCCTTTGACGAAACCCTGTTAAACACCGTCGTTTCTCTCAAAGAGAAAATGGCCGGCGATGGGCTAAAATACATAATTCTTGTTGGCATAGGCGGGTCAAGCCTGGGGGCCAAAGCGGTTTACGACGCGCTTTTTGGTCACTACGATGTGTTACAACCCGCGCGAACTCCCAAATTGTTTTTTGTTGAATCCATTGATTTTAAGCTGCTTCGTCTGTTGACCGATTTTCTGGCAGACAAAGACCCGCGGGAGGTCTTGGTCAATATTATCAGTAAATCGGGCGAGACCATTGAAACCTCAACGAACGCCCAGCACTTGCTTAGCAGGCTTCCAAAGCTAAAAGACCGCATAGTCATCACCACGTCTCAAAAAAGCACGGGAAGCATTCCCACGCTTGAGATCCCGCAAAAGGTGGGCGGGCGGTTTTCGGTGTTCACGGCGGTTGGACTCTTTCCGCTGTTGTGCGCCAACATCAACGTGGTTAGCCTGTTGGAAGGCGCAATGGAAATAAGAAGGCTTGCGCTGGACGAGGACCCAAAGCGCAATACAGTCGCAATGTCTGCCATCGCCACATTTTTGAATTCCCGTAACGGGAAAGACATAACCAACACTTTTCTGTTTGGTCCGCGTTTGGAATCTTTGGGCAAATGGAACATACAACTCATTGCGGAGACACTTGGCAAGGAAGGCAAGGGAATTACGCCAACCGTATCCATTGGCTCAAACGACCTACACACAACGTATCAGCTTTACATGGGCGGACCAAAAGACAAATTCTTCACATTCGTGAACACGCAAAAACAAGACGGGGGAGTGGCGGATGCAGTATACAAAGCCGTGAAAGGTTCGTTCGCCGAAAACGGTTTGCCCTTTGTTGAACTGTTGCTTGATGATATAACCGAAAAAGAGCTTGGGGCCTTTATGCAGTTTAAAATGATGGAAGTGCTGTACTTGGCAAAACTGATGGGAGTAAGCCCGTTTGGCCAACCAGAGGTTGAGAAATACAAGAAGGCGGTAGGATAGTATGGGCACAAAAAAACTTGTAACTATAATCGCCGTTATCACACTTGCCGGAGCTCTCCTTCGCCTGTATCACATTGATTTTGGTCTGCCGCACAGCCTCCAAGCCGACGAGCCCGAACTGGGCGAATTCGCCATTAAATACACATACGAGATTAAAAGCATAATCGCCGGCCGCAACTGGTACAAGCTGATTCCGCTCAACTTTGTTTACGGCACCTTCCCAATCTACGTTTACACCGCGGCAATGATGGCCTTTAGCAAAGCGCTGGGATTGCTTGGCGTTGCTTTTGACAGAGTACACATTTATACATATCTGAGAGTTTTGACGGCGTTGGCGTCGTTGACAGCAATTCCGGCGGCCGCGTTCTTGTACAACAAACTCTTCAAAGACTGGTTTGGGACACTAGTTACGGCGATGTTAGTGGCGCTAAATTGGCAGTTCATTGTTTTGGGACACTACCTCAACGCCGACATTATAGTCGCAACGCTTTTGTCTCTAGCTTACATAACGGCTTATCTTTATTACTCGCGGGAAAACGACACTAAATACACAATACTAACCGGCATCCTGCTTGGGTTTGCCATGGGAACCAAAGTCACAGCCGCAATTTCCCTGCCGTTGTTTCTTTACATTTACGCAAGCAAAAAAGATTGGCGGGAAATGTTTGCGCTTCTTTTTGTGATCTTTGCCGCGTTTGCGGTTTCAAACCCGTTTTCGCTCATTTTTGCCAACGACTTTGCTTTTAGGGTTCTCACGCTCTTTACAAAAGAAGGCGGCATTGTTTTTGATTCGGTGGATTCAAACCCGTTTAAGTACGTTTTGGCAACGGGATATATTGCTACTCCTCTGGCGGCTGTTTTGGCGATGGTGGGGGTGCGCATGTGCGCACCCCCACCATCGCGGCACTTCCATCACTTTCTCATTGGCCACGTTCTCCTTTACCTAATCTTCTTCTCGCTGGGAAATCGCCGTGTAGACCGCTGGATGCTCCCGGTGCTGCCAATCATGCTCATTTACACAGCGTACGGGCTGGCACAACTCAAGGAAAAACTCGGCAGAATCCAATTTGTCACAGCCGCAACCATCATCGCCCTTTCTTATCTCTATTTTCCCGCACTGCTTTTGGTTCAATTCCAAAGACAAACGCCAAAATCGGCGGCGTATTTGTGGATGAGAGACAATTTGGCCGCGGCGAGCAACAAGCTGGTGATTACCGAACAAGGACTCGACCCAATGAATAAGCTTCCAAGCGTAAACGTGCGAAAATCGGTTGTGTATTCTAGCGAGAACGCACAGCTTGTGTACCCCGAATCGCCGGTTGGCTACAATTACATCGCCGTTTCATCCAGACCAATGGCCAACTTCAAAAGGCCGGAAATCCAAAAAGCCTACCCGGAATACGTCAAAAGGTGGCAAGCGTTTGAAAGCGAGTTAATGGACCCATCCAAGTACGAACTGGTAAAAACCTTTGAGTTGCCCAAACCAAACCTAATCCCGCTTTCGGACGTTTACATTTACAAAAATATAGAGCTGCAATAATGGATCCTTCGCTGCGCTCAGGATGACAGTGGGGCGGGATGACACGAGACTGTCGTGTTGAGCGTAGCGAAACATCCAGCGAAGCGTCTGGATCCTTTCCTCGCCTTGGCGGGGCTATAGATAATCGCGCAACCGTTTGCTGCGCGACGGGTGCCGCAGCTTGCGCAACGCTTTGGCTTCAATTTGCCTTATGCGCTCGCGCGTAACGCCAAATTCCTTGCCAACCTCCTCCAGCGTGCGCGACCGTCCGTCTTTTATGCCAAAGCGCAGCTCCAAAACCTTGCGCTCGCGCGGGTTTAGCGTATCCAGAACTTCTTCCAAATGTCCCTTCAAAAGCTCGTGGCTGGCGGATTCAAACGGCGTAAGGCCAATTTCATCGGGAATGAATTCTTTTAGGCGCGAGTCGTCGTCTTTGCCCACGGGCGTCTCAATGGAGGTGGTGTCCTGCGATATCTTCACAATTTCGTGGGCTTTTTCCGGCTCTATGCCCATTTCCTTGGCCACTTCTTCCGGCGACGGCATACGCTCCAAATCCTGTTCCAGTTTGCGCGCAATCCTTTTGTACTTTTGAATGGTTTCAATCATGTGGACGGGGATTCTTATTGTGCGCGCCTGATCGGCAATTGCGCGCGTAATGGCCTGGCGGATCCACCACGTTGCGTACGTGGAAAACTTGAAGCCGCGTCTCCAGTCAAACTTTTCAACGGCGCGCATGAGCCCAATGTTTCCCTCCTGAATCAAATCCAAAAAGGACAAACCTCTGCCCATGTATTTTTTGGCGATGGAAACAACAAGCCGCAAATTTGCCCTGGTGAGCCTTTCTGACGACAGTTCATCGCCCTTTTCTATTGCTTTGGCCAGCACAACTTCTTCGGCGGCGGTGAGCAAGTCAACCTTGCCTATTTCGCGCAAATACATTCTCACCGGATCGGACGAGACGGTTTTGTCAAGCCTAATGTTGGCGGCTGCAAGCAAATCCTCGGCGTTTTTTATCTTTTCGGCCTCTTTTTCCGACGCGGTCCATTACGTCTTCTTGCGTCACATATCCTTGCTTCTTACCCTTGGTCACAAGTTTTCTCAAATTTTTCAGTGCAAGTTTTTGCGCTTTTGAGAGTGGCTCTTCTTTTGTTCTTGACGGTTTTTTATCCGGCATTTAGATTAATTTCTGCGACAATTCCTCAAATTTTTCCGACAATTCTTTTATTGCCGCTTGGTTGTTTTCCAACTCGGCTTCCTTTATTTTAGCACCAAGTTCTTTTAGCTCGCGTTTTACCGTGTCTTGTTTTACACGCGCGAAAGCCATATCTATCTCGGAGTCAAAGAAAGCGTCGCCGTTTGAAGATTCGCCCAGATCCCACAGGTACATTTCTTCAACAACTTTTCTTAAGGTTTCGTCAAATTTGTTACTAAAATGTTTAATCTCAAATTTCTTCTTCCTGCCCAAAAGGTAGGCCTTTAGGCCGGAAAAAATTGCTTCAAACTGCGGATTTGTGAAGTCCCTCTGACCCAGCTTATACAGCACCTTTTGGGCGGCGTCAAGCGGAGCTCTAAGCAAAAGCACAAGTAGGTATTCCTGCGGCGATGTGATTTTTGCCGACGGTGCGTTTTGTGCAGATGTATCCGCAGAGAATTCCGCGCCATCGTCCGCTGCACTGCCGGTTTTCAACATGGTTGTAATAACCTCCTCGTCTATACCAACCAACTCGGCCAATTTTTTACCGTAGTGATTTTGAGTAACCGGATCGTTGATTTTGGCAAACCACGGAATCAATTCGGCTACTATTTTTTTCTTGCCAATTGGATCGTGCTTGTTGTTTTTCTTCAAAGCATCCGCAATGAAAAAGTCGTAAACGGGCGCGGCTTGGCTCAAAACTTTTTTCACATCGTGGCCGTCTTTCGCTACCAAAAACTCGTCTAGGTCTTTAAAACCATCAGGGAGCAATGCCACCCGAACGTTTAGGTTTTCCCGTTCGGTCAGCCCAATTGCCCTTTCCATGGCCGCAAACCCCGCCGTGTCGGAATCAAAGCAGAAAGTTATGTCTTGCGTATATCTTGCTATTATCTTTAACTGCGCCGTGGTGAGCGCCGTGCCGGACGTGGCAATTACATTGGTAATACCGGCTTGGCATGCGCTAATAACATCAACCGGGCCTTCAACAAAAACCGCGCCTTCCTTTTTTACCGACACTTTGGCCCTATCCAGCCCAAAAAGAAAAGAACCTTTGTGAAAAACCAAAGTTTCACTCGTGTTTAGATATTTTGGGTCGCGGTCAAAAAGCGTTCGTCCGGCAAAACCAACAACATTTCCGTCAATTCCCATCATGGGAAATATTACACGGCCTTTGAACTTGTCAATGTGTGTGCCGGACTTTGACTGAACAATAATCCCCGCGGCCAACATGTCGTTTATGCTGTATTTCTTCTTGGTGAGAAATCCAAACAGACTGTCCCAGGAATCCGGCGCGTAGCCAAGGTTGAAGGAAAGTATGGTGTCCATTGTTAAGCCGCGTTTTTTTGTAAAATACGCCAGCGCCTT
>Ga0075589_115_pt1 | contig 16154 bp, 19 predicted proteins | sample RifGroC1_FD_68199 | JGI IMG/M metagenome (GOLD analysis project Ga0075589, IMG submission 68199) | candidate division WWE3 bacterium GW2011_GWC1_47_10
GTTTATAAAGAAGGCAAAAGGCTTGGGATACCAAGTTGGCCTTGCAATCAACCCGGAGACTCCGCTGGAGGCGCTTTCCCCATACATGGGAAAAGTAGACTTTGTGCAGTTTATGACCGTAATTCCGGGGGCACAGGGCAGAGAGTTTCAGATCAATGTGTTGGACAAAATTGGCGTATTCAGAACGTGCGTGCCAAAAGTGCCAATACAAGTGGACGGCGGGGTAGACGAGACTTTACTGCCAAGAGTACTGCAGGCGGGCGCAACAAATGTTGTAATAGGCTCGCAAATATACCAATCGCCAAAAGACAGCCTTGAACACTTTAAGGAGGAGGAGGCGCATATAAATGCAGATTTGACGGCGCGAAAGAGTGCGAGAAAAATCAGAAGCGTGGCTTTTTTGGGCGGCGCAGAAATAACCGGCGATAATCCCATTTGGGCTACTGTTTTTGAAACCGCCAAACTCCTGGCCCAAAACGGTTACGAAATAATAAACGGCGGAGGGCCGGGCGTAATGGAGGCAGCCACTAAAGGCGCACACGCAGGGGGCGGAAAGGTTCTTGCCGTCACCTACCACACAAGCTATAAACACAAAAACTACGAAGGCGTGTACTCGGGAAACGACTTTGACAAAGAGGTTGTCACGCTGGACTATTTTGACAGAACAAAGGTAATGCTCCAAAACAGCGACCTGCACATTATTTTCAAGGGCGGCACGGGAACAATAAGCGAGTTTGGAATGTCGTGGGCGAGCTCAAGAATCCACGAAGGGCACCATAAACCCATAATTTTGTTTGGCACTTTTTGGAACCATATCATCGGCGAATTCAAAAAACACATGCTCTTGCGCACCGGCGAGGCGAGCTTGCTGAAAATAGCTAGCGGTCCACAGGAAGTTTTGGATTATGTAAAGGGTCTTTCCTAAGTAAAAAAGGTTCGGCGATGGTAGAACGCGGGTGCTAATTTGCATCCTACCATCGCCGATTGGCCTAGCCGCCGGGCGTGGCGTGAGGAGGGCCGAAGAGCGATGCGACGACCGCGTTCACAATCTGCAGCCATCGCGGGGGGTTGTCCGCCCCAACGGGTTTGGGTGCGAACAGCGAATTCGGGTCTGCCGACTGCAGACCGGGTCCGGGCTTGGGACTGGTTGCGGACCGGTGCCCCGGCGACATAGTAGACTCCAACGGCAGGTTAGGCATTGTTCTTTTCATCATAGCTCAATCTCCTTGCGCCACATACTATCACAAAATCAGCCAATGTCTATTCAGAGTAGACACACCTTCATTGAATATAGCTATGCGCGTTGGTATAAACATGGTGTTGGGGGCCCGTCCTTGGTAGGAAAGCCAGAATCGACATCTTGGCTTTGCGGGTTCAACCCCCGTCGGGTCCACCAACAAAGTGCTTGACCAAGAGGTAGCAAACATGTAAAATTGCGGCGTCGATTCTGGCATACTACCAGAGGAAGAGCTAGAGCAAAAAGGTCCGCAAAAGCGGGCTTTTTTGTTTCTGATATACTTGCCGTTGACCCAAAAAATCCAAAAGACCCAAACAGGGACAGGCTTGTACTTTCCAACGGACACATCTGTCCAATCCTTTACGCCGCGCTTGCCTACAAAGGCTTCTTTCCGGTTGCGGAGCTCAAAACGCTAAGAAAAATCAACAGCCGGCTGCAGGGGCATCCGCACAATTTGGCGCTTCCAGGGGTTGAAAACTCCGGCGGGCCGCTTGGGCAGGGGTTAAGCGTGGCGGTTGGGATGGCGTTGGCCCAGTCCTCCTCACCCCACCGCGTCTACGTCCTTGGCAGCGACGCGGAACTGCAAGAAGGCCAGGCGTGGGAAGCGGCAATGTTCGCCGGCAACAATCGCCTAAACAACATCACCTGGATTATTGATCGAAATAACATCCAAATTGACGGATTCACGGAAAACGTCATGCCGCTTGAGCCGGTTCGAAATAAGCTTGAGGCCTTCAATTGGCACGTAATAGAAATAGACGGTCACAACACGGAGGAAATCATAAACGCCTGCAACATGGCCAAAACAATATTTGAGCGGCCAACGGTAATAGTTGCTCATACAATCGCCGGAAATGGTGTAGAATTTATGAAGAATAAATTTGAATGGCACGGCAAGCCGCCCAGCAAAGCCCAGGCGCGAGAAGCGCTCGCCCAGCTTAGGTCGCTTGAGCATGACGCAAGGAGCAAAAATGAACAATAAAGGCCAGATAGTCTACATGAATTTAATTCCGGTTGCAGTAATAGTTTTGCTCATTTTGGGCGCCGGCTACCTAATGACCAAGGGCGATTTAAACATTCCGTTTCTGAAAAATGCCGATGAAATTGAACTGCGCCGCATAGAAGGCTTCCCCACCGTTTTGCCCGCATCCACGCAGGTTGACAAGCAAAGGTGGGTCATAAAAACCCAGGCGGAGTTGGATGATTTCTTAAAAACGGTTGATCCGTCCGGCCTGGCCAAAGTTGCGGAGAGTATAAACTTTGACAAAGAATACCTGCTTGCGGTTTCAAACGAAACCAGGCCACAAGGCGGCCACGAGATAAAAATCAGGCGAGTCTACAAAAACAGCAAAGACAACACACTGCGGGCTTCAGTGCACGAACAGCGCCCCGGCGACGGTTGCATCCTCGAACAGTACCTTAATACAGCAGTAGACATAGTCGCCATCAGCAAAAATGATAAGGAAATTGGCTTTGAAGTTATAAAGGACATAAAGAACTGTGAAGAAAGCCGGGAGTGATAAACGAAGCTGCCCACCTACATCCGGACATATTTACACTCAACGTTAAGCAAGCCGCCACGCGCGACGGCTTTGGCGCCGGCGTAGTAATAGCAGGCGAAGAAGACGCCAACGTGTTTGTGCTGTGCGCCGACCTCACCGAATCCACCAGAGTCCAAGCCTTCAAAGACAAGTTTCCCGGCAGATTTGTAGAAACCGGAGTCGCGGAGCAAAACATGGCGGGCATTGCCGCCGGCCTTGCTTTGGAGGGAAAAGTTCCCTTCATGGCGTCTTATGCGGTTTTTAGCCCGGGCAGAAATTGGGATCAAATTAGAGTTTCCATTTGTTACTCGCGCGCCAATGTAAAAATAGTGGGCGCGCACGCGGGCCTTTCGGTTGGACCGGACGGAGCAACACACCAGGCTCTGGAGGACATTGCCATCACACGCGTTTTGCCCAACTTAACGGTTATTAGCCCGTGCGACAGCGAGGAGGCAAAAAAGGCAACTATTGCCGCGGCCAAGCACGTTGGCCCTGTATACCTGCGACTGTCGCGCGAGCCAACTGCAATAATTACATCGCCAAAAACGCCCTTTGAGATTGGCAAGGCGCAGATGTTTGTAGAGGGTAAAGATATTACACTTGTGGCAACCGGGCCAATTTTGTCCGAGGCGCTGAAAGCGGCGATGGAGCTGGAAACCAACCACAACATAACTTGCAATGTGATAAACGTTGCAACGCTAAAACCTTTGGATGAAGCGACTATACTAGACTCCGCCAAAAAAACCGGAAAGGTAGTTACAGTTGAAGAGCACCAAGTTGCCGGCGGTTTGGGCGGCGCCGTTGCCGAACTGCTTAGCGAGAAATGCCCGCTTCCCGTAATGAGAATTGGCGTGAACGATACTTTTGGCGAATCGGGACATCCTTTGCTGTTGTGGGAAAAATACGGCCTGTCGGCCAAGCACATTGTGAGCAGGGTTGTCGCATTGTATGATGATAAAGGTTGATGGGAATGCGGCACATGCTTTTTTCAGGAACGTCCCGCCTTCGGCGGGACTCGCGGGTCGCTTCGCTAAGTGGAAATCCGCGACTCCTTCAAAAAGCATGTGCCGCATTCCCCATCAGCTAATATGACATACGACCTGCTCACAATCGGCGACGTTTCCATTGACGAATACATAAAAGTAGACGACGCCCAAGTAGTTTGCGACGTAGACAAACAAAACTGCAAAATCTGCTTTGACTACTCTGGTAAAATCCCCGTTGAAAAATACGAGGCGGGCATTGCCGGAAACTCAAACAACGTAGCAATCGGTTGCGCAAAACTGGGCCTTTCGTGCGGCGTTTACACCGAAATGGGCAATGACGCCAACGCGGACAAATTCATCGCCGAATACAAAAGGCTGGGAATAAACGCCAACTGGTGCGTAAAAAATACCGGACGTGCTACCAACGTTCACCAAACAATTGTGTATCAGGGTGAGCGCACAATTCTCACCTACCACGAAGACTTTGTGTACAAAGTTAAAGACTGGGACGACCCCAAGTGGATTTACTACTCATCGTTACCAAAAAACTTTGAGGCGTTCCAGGCCAAATTGGTTGATTACATCAAACAAAACCCGCAAATAGGCGTTGGCTTCAACCCGGGCACGTATCACTTTAAAGCGGGGGTTGAAAAGTTGCGAGATATTCTGGCCGTTACACACATTTTGTTTGTGAACAAAGAAGAGGCCGCAAGGTTGGGCGCAACCGGAAACACGCGTGCAACCCACCTGGCGCTGCAAAAGCTTGGGCCAAAGCTTACGGTTGTAACAAACGGCGAAAACGGCTCCAGCGCGTACGACGGCGGGAACCTTGTTGAGCTTGGGATTTTGGGCGGCGAGGTTGTGGACAAGACAGGCGCCGGAGACGCACACTCGGCCGGATTTTTGGCCGCTCTGCACTACGGCAAATCTTTGCTCGAAGCGTTGAAGTGGGGAACCATAAACGCAAACGGGGTTGTTGGGAGTATTGGGTCTGTAACCGGATTAAAGACAAAAGAGGAGATGGAGGGCGCGGCGAAGGTGGCAAGGTTTAGTTAGAATTGCTGCGCCGCGAAACGAGAAAGGATTTCGTTTCGCGGCGCCTCGGCGCGGCTTCGGGTTAGTGTTCCTTTGGGCGTTTCCCGTTGATCATGATGTACCAGATTGTTCTCATCGCATCGCCCTGTTGGACGAGACTAGCGCGCTGCACAATGACTGCGTTCGACAATCCGCCGCCATACTGCTTTATGGCGGTAACCTGTTCAAGTGGCAGCCCGTTGCTGGCCGCCAACGCAGCAGAGCTGGCAATCGATCCGCGAATGTCCCTCACTGTCTCCCACGTCAACTGTGCCATGGCTTCCTCCTTATATCCTTGTGTTATGGGTTTTTGCAAAACCAATATACCACACTATGTTAAAATCAAATCACAATGAAAGTCTTGGTAACGCGAGAAATTCCGCGAGCGGGTATTGAATTACTCAAAAAGCGCCCGGCGCTTGAACTGGACATTAGAAAGGGACCTCCTCTTTCGGACAAAGATTTGAAAAAAGCCGCGGTTGGGACCTCGGCCATCTTGTGCGTCATTCCGGATAAAATCACAAAAGAAGTGATGCAAGCCGCCAGCCCAACCCTTAAACTCGTCTCAACCTACTCGGTGGGTTACGACCACATAGACACAAAAGCGGCTTCCGAGCTTGGCATATACGTCACAAACACCCCCGGCGATTTGGCGCAGTCGGTGGCTGAACACTCAATGGCGCTTCTCATGGCCGTTGCAAGAAAAATCGTTGAGGCGGACAAGTTTATGACCGAAAAAAGGTACAAGTACTGGGATCCTATGATTTTCATCGGGCCGGTGCTGGAGGGCAAAACCATTGGAATCATAGGCTTTGGCCGAATTGGGCAAAAGCTGGCCAAAATCGCAAAAGGCGGGTTTAACATGCGCGTCTTGTATCACGATATAAACCGCGACGACAAGGCAGAACTGGAAACGGGCGCCATGTATGTTGGCCTGGACGATTTGCTCGAAAAGTCCGATTTTATCTCGCTGCACGTGCCGCTCATGCCATCAACAAATCACATTATTGGCGAGCGCGAGCTCAAGAAAATGAAACCGAACGCCTATTTAATTAACACCTCGCGCGGGCCGGTGGTGGACGAAGACGCGCTGGCAAAGGCGTTGAAAGAAAATTGGATTGAAGGCGCGGGCATTGACGTTTACGAAAACGAGCCGAATGTTTACCCGTTGCTTCGAAAAATTCCAAACGCAATTTTGACCCCGCACATTGGGAGCGCCACCAGAGAGGCGCGCATTGAGATGGCGCGCATGGCGGCCGAAAGCATTATTGAAGTGCTCGTGGACAAAAAATCGCCGACGTACTTGGTTAACAAAGATATTAAATCGCCGCGCGTATGAACCTAATCAAGCGAAATTTACCCGTAATAATAATTGGCCTTGCAACCTTGGCTATTTTGGTTGTGATCATTTTTGCCTCGCAAAGGCAGAAGACCCAAGCGCCGCAGTTGCAGACGGTTGAGGAGTCTCAGCTCGTTGCGGAGCATACGTATATTAGAGGGGCGCAAAACGGGCCAATTACCATTGTTGAGTTTTCAGACTTTCAGTGCCCGTTTTGCGCCCAAGTCAACCCATACCTCAAAGACGTCCTGGCAAAATACCCAACGCAAGTTAGGCTCGCCTACCGCCACTTTCCTCTCCCGCAACACCAATACGCCAAAGCCGCCGCGGAGGCCTCGCAGATTGCGGGTGAGCAGGGAAAGTTTTGGGAGTACACGGACCTTCTTTTTGAAAATCAGGAAAATATGAAGAAGGAAGACTTGTTGAGATACGCAAAGGCTGTGGGCCTTGACGAGGAAAAATTCAAAACCCAACTGGAAAGCGGCAGTTTTTCATCTGTGGTGGCAAAGGACTTGAACGCCGGCAGGAGCCTTGGCGTTAACTCAACACCAACTTTTTACGTAAACGGCCAAAAACTCGCGCTCAACTCTTTTGCCGATTTGGAAAATAAAATCGCCGAATTGGTTGGCCAGCTTCCAAAAGATGAACTGCCGAATACAGAACTTATTCCCGCGCCGGACACTTCCGAAGCCACCCCGCCCGAAACGCTCAACTCATTGCAAGTTGACCAAACATACGGCATTCTGGAAATTGCATATACTAACGATGGTTTTGTCCCGGATGACACCACGGCATACTTGGGCCAAAAGATAAGGTGGACCAACAATACGGACAAACAAATAAGACTGGTTCAAACGGTGAACAGATTCCCGGAACTGGAAGGCGGAATAACAATTGCCCCGGGCAAAACTTTTGAGTTCAGGCCCAACAAAGACCGGTTGTGGGGTTATAGGGAAGAGTTTAGCGGAAACACAGCCACCATTTTTATTGACACGCCGCTGGACATTGAGGAGTTTTAAATCTTGAAGGCCGACGGGCAGATTTTGTTCAACACGCATTCTCCGCAGTTGGGCTTGCGCGCGGTGCAAACGTAGCGCCCGTGCAAAACCATGGCGCCGGAAATATTTCGCCAATACTCCTTTGGCACGAGTTCCATTAGCTCTTTTTCTATTTTCACCGCGTCTTGCTGCGTGGTTAGTCCAAGGCGGTTGGAGACCCTGGTAACGTGCGTGTCCACAACAATACCGTCGGCAATGCCCCACAGTTCCTGCATAATCACGTTGGCGCTCTTTCTGGCGACTCCCGGGATTTTTATTAAGTCGGCGATGGTTTTGGGCAACTTCCCCCCAAAGTCGGCGATTATAACTTGCGCGGCTTTAATCAACCTCTCCGCCTTGCCCAAGTGAAAATTGACCCCGCGAATGTCTTGTTGCAGTTGGGGCAAATCCGCGTTGGCAAAGGCTCCCCAGCCTGTATATTTTTTGAAAAGGGTTTGGGTGATTTGATTGACTTTTTTGTCCGTAGTTTGCGCAGACAAGACCACGGCAGTAAAAAGTTCGCGCTCGTTTGAATGGTTGAGTTCGGTTTTCGGCAACGGATGTTGTTGTTTAAGAAGTTTGGCAACTTCAACGGCCAGTTCGCGCTTATCCATGGAGGTAATTATACAGGGATTGCTTCGGGGCTCGTTGCGGCACAAACGGTTGGGGTTGTTTCTTCCAGCCACGCTCCGTTTGCGGTCAAAGTCGAGCCTCTTCGTCATTCCCATTGTCCTACCGTCATTCCTGCGAAGGCAGGAATCCAATTAGAAAATCTCGTTGTATAGGTCTTTCCATTGCGGATTTTTGGTATTTATCAAGCTCATTTTCCAGTATCTTTTCCACTTCTTAAGCCGCTTCTCTCTCAATATTGCCTGTTTTATATCATCGAAACATTCATAATAAACCAGTAGATGAGTTTTGTACTCTTTGGTAAATCCTTCGATTATATTGTTTTTATGCTCCCACACCCTTCTCGCTAGATCAGCCGTTACGCCTATGTACAACGTGCCATTTCTTTTACTTGCCATGACATATATATAACAATGCACATTCGCATTATATCAATTTTCGTAGTTATGTTTTGAATTGGATCCCTGCCTTCGCAGGGATGACAGAGAGAGACGAGAGAGGAAAGCGCTCGCAATGACGGTAGAGACAGACGTTGTTGCACACTACCGCAATGACGATACGTCTTTCCGTCATCACGATTCCGCCTTAGGCGGACGTGGTGATCTCAACTGGGCTACTCTATCCAGCATATTTTTGTCGCTCCGCTCCAGGTGGAGAGGCTGAAATGCCGGGCGAAAACATTTCAGCCTCTTTGGAGCCGGGAAAACAAGCGTCAGCCGGCGGGTTCGGCGGAGGGCGTCAAGGGCTCGAGGATGTAAACCGGAACGTCGTAGACGACGTCGCCCGGATTTCGGTCGATCGCCATGTCCGCATAGGGCGTACCTCTGCGAACAATCATGGAGTTGATTGTGCCCGTATCCCCAGCCTCAAGTCCCAATTTTTCACCCAGGCGTTTATAGGGCAACGCTCCTCCATCGTATACTACACGTACTCGGTCCCCAACGTTCAGAATCCTTATTGAGCTGGCCACAGTGGCCTCCTTTCAGTTTCTCTCCAAGATTTGTTACGCGGATTATACACCCTTATAGGGCGCCGTTCCCGAGCCCAATTAGAGTGGTAGATTCAACGACGTGTTAATTGGATCCCCGCCGGAGTTTATCCCCGCGAAGGCGGGGACGGGGATGACGGGGAGAAACAAAGATGGCGTGGGAGGATTTTTCGCAATGACGGGAGGATTGGGTCGAATCGGGTCAAACCCGATCTGACCTAAAAAAGCGGGGGTTGGTCGGCGCTAACGGCGGAGGGAGCCTTTTTCTCGTCGACCTCAAATCCCAGCCGTCTAATCAAAGACTTAAAGTTATACCTCTTCAACACTTCAACCACCGCGGCCTTGTTAAAGGCGCGGTACGCGCATTCGTCCAAAGAAACGCCAAAAGGTGCGTTGGTGATGATGGTGGCCAAGTGTTTGCTCATAACGGCTTCTTCGGCGTTGTTGGCCAACTTTTCCCTAACGGAGGCGGAAACAATACCGGCAATGTTTTTGTAGATTTCTTCAACCGAGCCGTACGCTTGCACAAGCTCGCGCGCGGTCTTGTCGCCAATGCCGTGGACGCCGGGAATGTTGTCGCTGGCATCGCCCTTTAGCGCTTTGTAGTCAACAACTTGGCCGGGCGCAATTCCAAGGCGGGAAACAACCTCTTGCTCGCCAATCCACTCGGCGGTACCGGCGGTGGTTGGAACCATTACGGTAACGTGTTCGTTGATCAGCTGCCACAAATCTCTGTCGTTTGACGCAATTATCACACTGCAGGTTTTTGACGCAAACTTCTTTGCGAGCGTGCCAATTACGTCATCGGCTTCGTAACCCTCTACAACGATTTTTTTCACGCCAAAGGCGTCCAGCACTTCAAAGACCTTGGGGATCTGCGAGACGAGATTGGGGTCTATTTCGGCTCTATGGGCTTTGTAGCCGGTAAAATCGCCCACGCGGAAAGTTGGCTTTTCGCCGTCCAGCGCGGCCACAGCGTAGTCCGGCTTGATGGAGTCGAAGATGTTGATGAGCATGGATGTGACACCGTAGACGGCGTTGGTCGGTTCGCCGTTTGAGTCGCGAAACGAGCCCGGAAGCGCGTGAAACGCCCTATGCAGAAAATTGAATGTGTCTATTAGTAAGAGCTTTTTCATGCTATAGAGGGGTGGGGGAAGCGCGTTAGCGGGTGACGAGCAATGGGCGCCCAGTAAGCGCGCAGCCGAGTTGTCACCAGTCAGCTAAACGGCGAGCACTGCGCTGGGCATATTGCGCGGCAGGCCCTGCTAACGCGCTTCCCTCACCCTTGCAAGATCATCAGGTACTCATCACCCGTCAGCGTTTCCTTCTCAACAAGGGCTGCCGCAACGGCGTCAAGCTGCGCGCGCTTTTTCTTCAAAATCTCCTTCGCTCGCACATAACATTCATCAATGATGCGCTTCATTTCCGAGTCAATTTTGGCCGCAACCTCTTGGCTATACATTGGCGCCTCGCTCAACTCTTTGGCGAGCCAAAACTTTTTGTCGGCGCCGTCGTAGGAAACGGGTCCCAACTTGCTCATACCGTATTCCGTCACCATTTTGCGGGAAAGCTCCGTTGCGTGTTCAATATCGCTTGCCGCGCCAATTGTAAACTCGTCAAAGACTACTTCCTCGGCAGCGCGCCCACCCAGCATGGTGGCAATCATCGACGTGAGCCGGGTTTGCGTTTCGTTGTATCTGTCGCGCTCGGGCGGGAAACTGGTGTGGCCAAGAGAACCGCCGCGCGCAACAATAGTGACACGGTGAACCGGATCCATGTCGGGCACGTTGGATGCAACCAGCGCGTGGCCGGCTTCGTGGTACGCGGTCATTTTCTTCTCTTCGTCGGTCTGCAAAGTTTTTCTTTCGGAACCAAGGGTCACCTTCAGCGTGGCTTCTTCCAAATCGCGCTCTGTTATAACTTCCCTGTTTTCACGCGCGGTGAGTATAGCCGATTCATTCAACATGTTTTCCAAATCGGCGCCGCTAAACCCAACGGTTCTTTTGGCGATTTTATCCAGCGTTACATCCCCGGCCAACGGTTTGCCGGTTGCATGAATCGCCAGTATTTCCCGCCTGTCTTCCAAGTCCGGCAAAGGAATGGTTACGCGCCTGTCAAACCGCCCGGGGCGAATTAGCGCCGGATCCAACATGTCACCGCGATTCGTACCGCCCAACACAATCACGTTTGTTCTGGCGTCAAAGCCGTCCATTTCAATTAAAATTTGATTTAGCGTCTGCTCGCGCTCGTCGTGTCCGCCGCCAATTCCCATGCCGCGTTGCCTCCCAATGGCGTCAATTTCGTCGATGAAAATCAGGCTGGGTTGCGCTTCCTTGGCCATGCGAAACAAATCGCGCGCACGCGAACTGCCAACGCCAACCAACATCTCCATAAACTCGCTGCCCGCCACCGAGAAAAACGGCACGTCAGCCTCACCGGCAATGGCTTTGGCCAAAAGAGTTTTGCCGGTGCCGGACGCCCCTACAAGTAAAATGCCCTTGGGAATGCGCGCACCCAACTTTCTGTATTTGAGGAAACCCAAACATCAATATTGGCGATAATATTTGGTCAAGCGCGATTTTGCTTTTCACCTCAATTTTGCCGAATACCTTTGACGCGTCCAAATTGTTGTTCGCCATAAAATCGTCAAAACTTAAACCGTCTTCTTTTTTGGATACAAAGGCGGTGCCGTCTTTTAGAAGCACGTTAACGTCGCTTCCCGTAACGGTAATGTCTTGGACCTTTTCTTCCCTAATGAGTGTGGCAACTTCGCTAATGGGGCGAACGTCTTTGTTTATGCCCGTTTGGAGAAACGTACCAAAAACCAAATATATTGCGATGGCAAGAAAAACGTAGAAAAAGACGTTGGTGAAAATACTTCCCGGAAGTTTTGGTGCGGCTTTGTTTTTTTTTGGCATATCAAAAACCCATTTTTTCTTTAACTTCGGCTACGGTTGCTTGGGCAACTTTGGCGGCTTTTTTTGCACCGTCGGAAAGTACGTCGTTTACAAAATCGCCGGATATTTTTGCCCTTCTTTCCTGAATTGGCTCAACTTGCTGATATATTGCCAACGCGAGCTTTTCCTTTAAATCTACGTATCTTATGCCGGTAGTGGTGTAGGCGCGCTCATATTCTTGTCTGGCTTGTTCGCCCATGAATAGGTCTACAAAGGTCAGCAGGTCGGCCACGGACTTGGGCAACACCAAGCCTTTGCCGGTGTCTGTTGGCACTTTTGCCAATTTCTCCTTTATAGCCTGGAGGCTATCGGTAAGGTTAATATAGCTTCCTTCAACGCTTTTACTCATTTTTCCTTCGCCAAGAAGGCTGGGCACATAACTGCCTTTGGTGACAAAACGGACCGGTTCGGGAAAGCCAGTGCCGTACTGCTCATTCATGTTTCTGGCGATTTGGCGGGCTACTTCAAGGTGCGACTCTTGGTCTATGCCCACCGGCACCTCGTGAGCTTTGTAAGCCAAAATATCCGCCGCCATGAGCACGGGGTAGTTGAGCAGCGCCATGGTGACGTTCTTTGGATATTGCGCCACCTTTTCTTTGTAGGTTGGGAGGTGTTGCATTCGCGCCACATTAATCACCGACGACAAATAAAATTGCAGCTCCAAGTGCTGCGGAATCATTGATTGAATGAAAATCGCCGATTTTTTCGGATCCAGGCCGGCGGCCAAATAATCGGTTATCACTTCTTTGCGGCTGTGCTTTAGCTTTGCGATGTCATATGGCGTGGTGATGGCGTGAACGTCCGCAACCATATAAAAGGTTTCATACTGCGGATTGTTCTGAAGCTCAAGCATGCCAACGGCGCCGCCCAAGTAGTTACCCAGGTGGAGCCGCCCCGTTGGGCGCATACCGGCCAAAACTCTTTTTTTTGTCGTTTTTGTCATTGCACTAAGTATTATAGCAATTGGTGCCAACGCCTGGACTCGGCCTTCGGTTCATGCCTGCTGGCATGCCCGTCGGTCCCGCCTCGCCGCCGTCGCGGCTCCGGCTATTCTCGTCCACTCACACAACTCTCAACCTTGGTGCCAACGCCTGGACTCGAACCAGGGACCTGACGCTTATGAAACGTCCGCTCTAACCGCCTGAGCTACGTTGGCGTGCCGGAACACCACCCATTATACACAACGATGATTCGATTTTGCGGCAACGTATACGCGGGTGATCAGCATGGGGTCCCCACAGACGCGCAGCCGGCACTTGCCAGCAGGCAATAAGACGGCGAGCGGTCGTGGGGAAATGCTGGGCAGGACCCGCGCATACGTTGTCGGGAAACACCTGCATTCTTTGACACACTGGGAGGATTTTGCTACCATTCGTGGGCTATCGCGGGGTGGAGGAGTAGTACCTCGTCAGGCTCATAATCTGAAGGCCCCGGTGCAAATCCGGGCCCCGCAACCAAAGAGAGCTAGCCATTGGTCAAAGTTAGACACTGGCTTTGCCGTCTGCTCGGTCTTGGCGCCGCGAACATCGCCGGAGTTGTCCTTTGAGGCAACCGGAACATTGTTGGCTACAACGTAAACTTCTTCGCCCGGTAAAATCATATTTAGCTTGTTTCTTGCTTCGCGCGCAATGTATTCTGACGTCCTTCTAAAGGTCAACTCCTGCTCCATGGCAACCTTTTTTCCTTCCAAATCGGCAACCTCGACACGCAAATCGTCCAGCCGTCTGCTGTTCTTCAAGATGTTTAGCGTGGTTTTGGCAAAGTTTACCGTCGCCAAAATAAACAATAGGGATAATGCTATATATTTCGCCTTGGCAGGAACGGACATTAACCGGATTATAGTAGAAGCGTTGACACCAAACAAGCATCGTGATAATCTAGCCTATAGGACAACGGCCTCCCGTGAAACGCTGACCTGGAGAAAATAAATGATTAAACTTGATTTAGCTCACAAGAATTTTGTCAAAAACCTGGAAGAACAGGGCAGATCAAAATCTACGGTGATAGCATACACAAAAGATATTGAGCAATTAACCGAGCACCTTTTCAAAAAAGGTATTAATTTTGTGGAAGATATAGAAACCGCGCATTTGGAAGAATTTATGGCAAAGTTGGCGAGTCAAAGCTACACCGCAAAGTCAATTTCAAGAAAAACAAACTCAACAAAGACTTTTTTCAGATTTCTAAAGGACAACAACCAGCTGGACAAAAATGTGGCCGAACAGTTAAGACACCCAAAAGTGGAAATTAAAGCACCGCGTATTCTGTCAAAACTTGAGTATCGGGCTTTGCGGGACGCGGCAAGAGTAGACGTTAGAACCTTTGCAATTATTGAACTTTTGTTGCAAACCGGAATAAGAATCTCGGAGCTGGCACAAATTAAAATCGCCGATTTGGCATTTAAAGAGCCTGCGAGTTTATCAATCCAAAAAGTTGACAACCACCCCGCAAGGGCCATTCCCCTTAACAACGCGGCGGCGGAGGCTATTGGCGATTATCTTACAATCAGGCCGGAGATGAACAGAGAACACCTTTTTATAACAAAAACCGGCAAACCTTTGTTGATAAGAAACATACGGGCAACCATTGACAGGTTTTTTAAGTCGGCGGGAATAGAAAGCGCGCGCGTTAACGATTTGAGACACACTTTTGTTGCACACCACCTGGCGCAGGGTACAAATCTCTTGACCGTTTCCAAGATTGCCGGACACAAGCGGGTTTCCACAACCGAAAGGTACCTGCAGTATATTGAAGTGAATTCAAAGGAAGAAAAGACCGCGCTGGGCGAGCTTTAGATGGTGGGTGCTCCTGGGCTCGAACCAGGGACCAGTCGTGTATAAGACGACCGCTCTACCAACTGAGCTAAGCACCCATGTTCGGGTCAGACCCGATTCAACCCAATTCAGAGGCTTAATGACAACGTCGAGTTTATCACACAAAAAAGACGGCTCCAAATGAGCCTTCTTTAAGAGGCCTTTATCCCAAAAACCAAAATACAAAAATTGTGTCCTCAGCAAAGGCAAAAACAGGGTTGAATCGGGTCTGACCCTACCGAAACGGAAGCGTGGAATATACCTTGCCCTGCTCATCGTAAGCAATCACACCAAACACTCTATTTGTTCCGGGCAACATTCCAACAAAATCCGTGCCGTGCTTTGTTGTAAAGTCGGCGGCTTCTTCCGTGTAGTTTAGAACGTCCCAAGAAGTTCCGTACGCCAAGCGCGTTTTAGCCGGAAATCTGGTTTCCCAGCGAACCTTTGCCACACCGTTGCCGTCCATTGTGTAATCAAAGGCGGCTATTGGTCCGACAAAAAAAAGATAAATATCATCGTAGAACGCAAACATTAGCGCGAAGGTGAGCACAAACGCGGCTGTTAAAACTACCTTAAAATCCAGTTTCATACCCGTAACTCAAATCCTACCACGCAGGGAGGCTCTTTGCTACGCACAACCTTATGGCCGCGGTGGGACACGACTGCGCCGCCATAAGCAAAGTATCGTCGTCAAGGTCCAAAGCGCCGGGTTTTACAATCGCAATATTTTTATCGTCCAAATCAAAAGCGTCGGGCGCAACAATTATGCACGTTGCGGCACCTATGCAAGCATTTCTGTCTACAACTATTTTGTGGACCTTTCTTTTGCGGGGGGCTTCATTCTTCATGTTCAACTACCTCGTTTAGCCGGTCAATCAAATCGCCAATTTCTGCATCGCTCATGCCGTGCGCCTTCGCGCCCATTTCAACGGTATCAAAGCCGCTGGCCACGCAACTCACGCAGTGCAATCCGTAGTCCAATAAGACCTCCTCCGCGGCCGGAAACCTAAAAACAAGCTCGGCCAGATTTGTTTCCTTTTTTACTTTAGCTTTGGCTTTTTTCATATTTTTTGAGGGCGCTTGCCAAAACGTCAAGCGCAAGGGTGGCGCACTTTACCCGGCTGGTGGTTAGTTGTATGCCTATTAGACCCAAAAGCTGCTGTTTGGTAAACTTGGCAGCCTCGACCACCGACTTGCCCTTTAGCTCTTCCGTCAACAAAGAGGCGGCGGCAACGCCAACGGCACAGGCGTCTCCGTCAAAGGCAATTTCGGCGATTTTGTCATTGGCGATTTTTATCTGCATTTTCATAATATCGCCGCACATTGGATTTTTTTCCACGGCTTCAACCGTTGCGTCCGTCAGGCTTCCCTTGTTCGACGGCGACTTTATTATGTCCAACAGCGTTTCTCTGTATATATCGGTATCGGTCATTTTACCTTTAAAATTGCAATAGCCTTGTGCAAACCCGCAATCAACTTGTCTACATCACTGCGCGTATTATACAAATAAAAGCTGGCGCGGACGGAGGCCGGCGCGCCGAAGGCGCGGTGG
>Ga0075589_120_pt1 | contig 10539 bp, 8 predicted proteins | sample RifGroC1_FD_68199 | JGI IMG/M metagenome (GOLD analysis project Ga0075589, IMG submission 68199) | candidate division WWE3 bacterium GW2011_GWC1_47_10
CGTGCGTCGAAAAAACAGGTACAGGAAGCCGTTAAAGACAATATGGGCCTTTTAAAAATAGTGAAGCCTGACGATGCTAACGACGCGGTAGCGATGGCTCTATGTCATATTAGGCTTAATGCACAGAAAAAATGAAAGATTTAATTGAACGAATTCCAAAAAAATATAAGTACCTTATTCACACGGTAATGATAGTTGTACCTTTATGGTTTGTTTCCGATACAAACCAAGCGGTTGAATGGGGGATAGTCATTATGATTTTTGCAGCAACAGTTGTGGGTACAATATTTACTCAAGATGTAAGAGATAAGCGGGATTACATTTTTGTACTTTTGCTACCGCTACATTTGAGCATAGGGATTTTGCTATCAATGCACTTTTTTCCAAACCTTAGCATGTTTATTCGTGTTGCTACGCTACTGATGGTAGGTGGTTTGTTTTATGCTGTTTCGTTGGTAAATAATATCCTGCTTGTTGTTGATGTGCGTGAAAATCTTATACCGTTGTACAGAGCAGCAATAACCTGGAGTCAGATCCTTCTTGTTATTGTAGCAATACCTTTTTTGGCGGGCGTGTTTAAGCTCCCGTTTAACCCGTTGATTCAAACAGCTTGTTTAAGCTCCCGTTTAACCCGTTGATTCAAACAGCTTTTGTTGCACTATCATCGTTCCTTTTCACGTTGTATATGTTTTGGGTGCTTGGTTTTGATCGCGATCTGAAGCGACTAAGTTTGTCAAAGCAGCTTGTATGTAGTATGTTGGCTTCATTTTACGTTGCTTCTTTTAGCATTTCGGTAGCGTTTATTCCAACGGAATCGTTTTTGCGAGCCATTTTTGTTGCATCCGTTTTAATGTCTGCTCTGGGCTATTTTCAAAATTATTTGAAAAACAGCGTCACGGCAAGAATAATTCTTGAATATGCCGCAATAGTGGGCGCGTTTTTTGTTTTACTAATTGTGTTTAGACCGTGATAGAGTGGGGGAGCAACCGACCGATTCCACGACCAGCACCCTATAGTATAGAGTGCTAACGCGCACACCACTTACTATAGGTAGGTTTGTCATGGTTATATTTGTCATACTTCCTGAGATTTGCGTTGTGGATAAGCGACGTGTTCGTTTAAGCCGTGACCACTCTCGGTCTGGATAATTTGTGCAAAGTAACGATTATCCCCTGTGCCCTATTGCGGTCTCAGTATCCCTTCTTCGATTTCAAACACACTGCGCGTCGTTAAACATACATTATACGACATCAAAGGTTTTGGAACTTTTACTTCCCTTTTCAAAAGACCCATTACAAATTTTTAAAGACCGGTATTTCGTTTAAATTTAATTGTCTATTCATGGGAGTTTTCCTTGCCTATTCTTTTTCCGCTTATTATTCCCTCGCTTATGTGTATTTCTCACAAATTACGCTAACCCCCGTTGCCGTGCACCGTTTATAATTCGCCTGTTCCTTGGAAAACAGGTCTCAATGTGCTAATATTATTGCAACTGCAAAAATATTTGGAATACTGCGAGGTGGATAGAAATCTTTCCCAAAACACAATCAAGATGTATCACTTTTATTTAACTGATTTTATTTCTTGGATCCAAAAAATAACGGAACACGAAAATCCCCGGATAACTGATTTGGATTACGACTTAATAAAAAAATACCGAGTTGATTTAAATCGCCGGATAAGTTCCAGATCCCACGAAGAATTAAAAAAATCCACTCAAAAGACATTCTTGGTGGCGTTGCGTGCATTTCTCAAATATCTGGTGCAAGAGGAAGACATTTCAATTTTGTCGCCGGATAAGGTTGTGCTTGGAAAGCCGGAAGCCGGCGTGCCCAAGGTTTTAAACCGGGAGCAACTGCTTGCGCTTTTTGGCGCGCAGAACCTTAGCAAGCGCTCCGGCCTGCGGGATCGCGCAATATTGGAACTGCTCTTTAGCACCGGCTTGCGCGTGAGCGAACTTGTAAACTTAAATGTTGATGATGTTAACTTAAACATCGATGAGTTTAGCGTTGTTGGCAAGGGCCGAAAAGTCCGTACGGTTTATTTAAGCGACAGCGCCAAAAAGGCTTTGGGCAAGTACATGTCTACACGAAATGACGACTTTAGTCCGCTGTTCTTGCGCTACAGCGGCAGAAGCATGGGCGAGAACGATATTGACGGTGAATCTTTGCGGCTAACGGTTCGCAGCGTTCAGCGGCTGGTCAAAAAATATGTGGTGAGGGCGGGAATCTCGGTTGATGCGACGCCGCACACACTGCGCCACAGCTTTGCCACCGGTCTCTTGCGCGAAGGCGCCGATTTAAGGTCTGTGCAGGAATTGTTGGGCCATTCCAACGTTTCAACCACTCAAATTTATACCCACGTTAAAAACCTGCAGTTAAAGGAAGCGCACAAAAAGTTTCATAAAGACCCGCAAGCCGTGGTTTTGGACTGATTACACACATAACGTCGTTATTCACGATGAGGGGGGTTTTTCCCTACCTAAGCAACCCAATTGCTTTCTGGAGTATCTCTAAAGCCTTATTCTTGTCCCCTGCCCTATTGTATGCGTCTGCCAAACTGCAGTAGCCGCCAACCGATTTGGGTTCTGCCGCAACATATTTTTCAAAGTTTTCAACGGCCTCGGTATACTTATTTTCGGCCATTTTTGCATCGCCAACGGCTTTGTATACTTCGGCGCTGGTTTTTGTCTCCGGGTCAACAACCAGCCTGACGCCTTCCAAAACATAATCGGCAAGATTTTTGCCTTGGTTGGTTGCTACGTATGAAACGGTGTTGTACGAGTTTGCAATACCCTTTACGCGATCCTCGGTTTGGTCTTGGATTTGGGACTTAATGTCTTCTGCGGCTTTGTCAACGATCACTTGTGTCTGAATGTCTTTTAGGGGAGAATCGCTTAAATTCACCGATTTGAGAATGGTCGGATTTTTGTACACGTATACGCCCAAGAGGACTATTGCGGCGATGAACAGGACAAGGTTTGTTTTGGCGGCGCCAGCTTGGGGCATGCCTCTAGTATACACTTTGGCGGTTGAGCGGCGAGAATGAACATCTATGAATGTTACACGGGCCAAACCGCCGCAACGCAGCCAAGTGAAATTGTGTGCCGTAACCTTTGTTGCGGTCAAATCCGTAGTTTTCGTACGTTTTGTGATACTGCCGCATTAAATCATCTCTGAATACTTTGGCGATAATAGACGCCGCGGCAATGGAGATACTCAACCTGTCGCCGTGCTTTATATTTGTTTGAACGCCTCTATTCAGCGATTTTATTGGAAACGCGTCTACCAGCACGTGTTGCGGCTTTACGGAGAGTTTTTGGACTGCGGTAAAAAATGCACTTTGGGTTGCCTTTGAAATTCCCCATTCATCAACATCGCCCGGTTCAATAATTTGGATTGAATATGAAACCGCGTTATTAATTATGAACTCACTTAACTCTTGCCTGACTTTTGGTGTGAGAAGTTTAGAGTCGTTAATCCTGAGATATAGATTTCTCGCTACGCTCGAAATGACAGTTTGTGTTGGCTCAAAATGACGGCTATTGAGTATTACAGCGGCGGCAACCAGAGGCCCGGCCAACGCTCCCCTGCCCACTTCGTCTACTCCCGCTATAAAATCAACGCCAAGACCCCACAGCTTTTCTTCATTTACCAGCAGATTCTTCCGGTTCATCTTCCTCGGCAAGAAATGCCACACTACCAACACTGTCCCGGCTCTCCAGCCTAATCAACCTTACGCCCTGTGTAGACCTGCCCAGCTTTGGAATTTGCTTTTCGCCAAGCCTAATCACTTTTCCGCTTGTGGATGCTATGAGCGCGTCTGCGGCCACTTCTTTTGACTGAGCCCTAATTGCAACCACGGTGCCGGTTTTATCCGTAACGTTGTACGTTAACAAACCGGATCCGCCTCTGTTTTGGACTTTATATTCGATCAAAGGCGTCTTTTTACCGTAACCTTTTTGTGTTAGCGCAATTAGATTACCGCCTTTCGTGTCTTTGGATAGTACTTCCATGCCAATAACTTCGTCTTTGGCTTTTATTCTTATTCCGGTAACTCCGGCGGCGGCGCGGCCCATTGCGCGCACATCCTTCTCTGCAAACCTAATGGATTGTCCGTTTGCGGTCACAAGCATAACCTCGTCGCCGCCGCCGGACAGCTTGGCCCACACCAAATCATCCTCTGCCCCAAGTTTAATCGCCAAAATGCCGTTTGTTCTAATGTTTGCAAATTCTTCAATTGCCGTCTTTTTTACCACGCCTTGCTTTGTACCAAAAACCACAAATCCCTCCCCCGCGTCCAGTTGCGCGGATGCAACCGGCAAAAACGCCGCCACGCGCTCTTCCTGCGAAATGTTCAAAAAGTTCACAAGTGCCGTACCTTTGGCTTGTCTGCTGCTTTCGGGTATCTCCCATATTCTTAGCTTGTAAACCTTGCCTTTGTTGGTAAAGAACAACGCGGTATCGTGGGTTTGGCAAGTCTTTATTTCATCAACAATGTCTTCTTCCTTTAAAGTTTGGCCCGAGACTCCTTTGCCGCCCCTCCCCTGTTTTTTGTAGACATCGGGTTTCATGCGCTTTATGTAGCCGCTCTTTGACAACGAGACAATGCACACTTCGTTGGCAACCAAGTCCTCATCGCTGATTTCGCCCACTTTGCCTTTTATAACCTTTGTCCGTCTCTCATCGGCGTATTTTTCTTTTATCTCCAAAAGTTCCCTTTTGACAATGTCAATTATTTGTTGCGGCGATGATAAAATTGTCTCAAAGTTCTTAATTGTTTGTACTATCTCTTTTAGCTCATCTTCAATTTTCTGTCGTTCCAACGCTGCCAGTTTGCGAAGTTGCATGTCTAAAATGGCTTGGGCTTGCATGTCGCTCAAAGAGAATTTTTCCATTAAACCTGCTTTTGCGGTTTCCGAGTCTTTGCTTGCTCTAATAAGCTTTATAACCTCGTCAATATTGTCTATGGCAATTTTTAGCCCGAGCAAGATGTGTTCGCGCGACTTAGCTTTTTTGAACAAAAATAAGGTTTTTCTTACGGTTATGGTTTGTCTGTGTTTCACAAACTCTTCCAGGATTGCTTTGAGCGTGAGCAATTTTGGCTCGCCGTTTACGAGTGCAACCATGTTTGCGTTAAACGAGTTTTGAAGCGGCGTATATTTGTAAAGGCTATTTTCTACTTTTTGCGGAAGCGCGTCCTTTTTTAGTTCAATAACTATTCTAATGCCGTGCTTGCTTGACTCTTCCCGAAGGTCGGCGACGCCCACCAGCCTTTTGTCGCGCACCAAGTCCGCAATTTTTTCAACCAGCGTTGCCTTGTTAATCTGATATGGGATCTCCGTTACAACTATTTGAACTCTTCCGCCCTTTATCTCTTCAATTTCCATTTTTGCCCGCGTTATTATTCTCCCGCGCCCCGTTGCATACGCCTGGATTGTTTCTTTTTGGTCGTAAATTATTCCGCCCGTTGGAAAGTCCGGGCCCTTTATGACTTTGATCAGATCTTCAACGGTTGCTTGTGATGAAAACTGCGGGCGGGTTACTGCAATTGTGAATGCGCCTTGCGCGCCTTCAAAGGCCTGAACTGTTTGGATGTCGTCTTTTGATGGGTTTTGGCCAATGTCCTGCGCATTTTCTATTAAAATGGTTATGCCGTCTATAATTTCGCCCAAATTGTGGGGCGGAATGTTTGTTGCCATTCCAACCGCAATGCCCTGTGCGCCGTTTAGCAGTAGGTTTGGAATGCGCGAGGGCAAATACACCGGCTCCATGTTTTGCAGGTCATTTAGCGCAAAATCTACCGTTTCTTTGTCTATGTCTTCGTAAAGCTCTTCGGCGATTTTGGTAAGTTTGGCCTCGGTGTATCGCATGGCGGCTGGAGGATCGTCGTCAATGCTGCCAAAGTTTCCCTGGCCGTGGACTAGCGGGTAGCGCAAAGTAAAGTCCTGCGCCATGCGAACCATAGCATCGTAAACGGATGTGTCGCCGTGCGGGTGATATTTTCGCAAAACCTCGCCCACCACTGCCGCCGACTTGTAGAACTTGCCGGTGGCGGTCATGCCCTGGTCTTGCATTGCGTAGATGATGCGGCGCTGAACGGGTTTGAGGCCGTCCCTAACGTCCGGAAGCGCGCGGGCAACAATAACGCTCATTGCATAATCCAGGTACGCGGACTGCATCTCCGTTACTATGTTTGCCGAAATTATGTTTGCGCTTTCCGTTAGTTCGGTGATTTCTTCGTCCTTTGCCATAACCAGAATATGTTATCAGGTTTGAGGATTGGCTTCAATGCAGCGTCTTCTCAATGGCCGGGGCAATATCTTTCTTGCGGCTCATCACCGGGCCGCAGTCGGCGATGTTATTGGTACCTTTTGTTGTAAACGCCTTTTCAATCACTTCCCGCTCGGCGTCGGTTGCGTAAACAATTTGCGAGTTAATGTTTAGTATGTCTGTTAGAACCAAATAAGCCTGTTGGACACCTTCGCTCACCTTTATCTTCTCCAGCGCTTTCACCAACCCGTCCTTTTGTTTGAGCACTTCGCCGGGCTCAACGGTCTCCACTTGGCCAATCAGCACTTTTGTGCCGCCAAAGTTAAAAACCTTATAATCCCTCTTTACTATCTCCCGGGCGGTTAGGCCGGTAATGTTGGACTTGGCCTTGAAAATCTCAAAAGTCAATTTATCCAAACCCAAGCCCAACTCGTGCGACAGCGCGTGCGCAATGGTTGAGTCAATGCCGGTTGTTGTGCTTGACTTAAGGCCCTGTGTATCCGAGAGGATAGCTGCGAGTATGAGCGACGCAATTTCTTTTGATGGCTTAATGCTCTTTGCTTCAAAGAGTTCGTAAATAATTGTGCTGGTTGACCCAACCGGTCTTACGTCAATTTTCAACGGCGATGTAAAGCTAATGTTAATTTTGTGGTGGTCAACTATTTCCAACACTTTTTCGTTGTCAACCTGTTGTGCCCTTTGAGATTCTTCGTTGTGGTCAACAAGAATGAAGCGGTCCTCATCAGCGATTTTATAGTCGCCAATGACTTTGGGAATTTTTACATTGAACTGTGCCAAAATGGTTTCCGCCTCTTTGTTGACTTGTTCTGCCGCTACGGGGATTATCTGCGCCGATTTGTATATTTGCGCTTTTTCCAGAAACTGGGCGTATTCAACTGCCGATGATACGGCGTCCAAGTCCGGAGATTTGTGGCCGATTATAAAGATTCGCATGGTTTGGAGTTTAGCATGGGGTTGGGCGGCGCGCAAAGATGTTCCTTGTTTCAGAAAGAAAATCCTTTGTGCGCGCCGCCCCGTCCGGCCCAGGTTACACCGAGCCGGAAATTGCCGTGCTGCGTCCGTCGGCCCCGGGAGCGTAGTTCACCTCGGCTCTGTGCCCGCTACAAGCGGGAACGGTTTCAAAGGCGCCGGGGAACCGGAAATCCCTCACGTCTTTGCCGTACTTTGCCGGCGGCGCGGTCCAAGCGCCTTCTTTTAGCATCCGGCGACATATGGCACACTTGGTTTGGGTCATGGTCCAAATCTCCTTTGCAGATAAGATTAGACCTTTATAATCCAAAAATAGCTGGCAGTCAATACTGCCATCCATTGTTTGTCATCCTGAGCCCGCCAAGGCGAGGCGAAGGATCTAGATTCCTCGCTGCGCTCGGAATGACGTGTCGAAATTACCGAAGCGTTGTAACGTTTTCCTTAATTGGCAAGGTAAAGTACACCTTTGTGCCCTCCCCCACCCTACTCTCAACCCGTATTGTGCCTCCGTGTAAATCTACCAATTTCTTTGTAATGAAAAGCCCAAGGCCCCTACCCGTTCCTTCCATCACAAGCGGCCTGTTTTTTACTCTAAAGAATTTGTTGAAGATGTGAGGCAACATGGCTTGCGGAATGCCTTTTCCCGTATCTTCAACCAATATCTCCAGAAAAGAGTCATCCTTTTGTGCCGCCGAAACTTTGATGTTTCCGATTTCCGTGTAGCTTAGCGCGTTGTTTAGCAAATGTCTGAAAATGTCTTTGGTTTTTGAGATGTCAATAACAACCATTGGCAACGGTTCCGGCAGCGGAATAAATTTTAGCTCAATTCCTTTTCTCGCGGCGGCTTCTTTATATTCGCCGACAATGCTTAAGATTAGCTCTTCAAGTTGTGTGCGCATTGGCGATAGTTTCAACTTGTCCTCGGTTATGTCGGCCACAATTAGAATATCCTGAATTAGCATGACTAGGCTATCCGTTTGTTTTATTGCGTTGTCAAGATATTGTTTTTCATCGTCGCTAAGTTTGCCAAAGGTTTCCGGTTTTTCCAGAAAACTCAAGAAACCGCGGATGGCGGTTAGCGGTGTTCTTAGCTCGTGAGCGGAGAGAGAAACAAAATCAAGCTTCATTTGCTCAAGAAACTCTTCTTTGGAAACGTCTTTCACCGCAATAATGCAGCCAATGTTTGTTTCCGTTGCTTCTGTTATCTTTCTTGTGGTTATTGCAACAAAACTCTCTTTGCCGTCTTTTCCCGTGAGTCGGGAGTTTTTGCGGCTAAACACTATTTCGTCGGTTTTTATGGGAACGGTTGGGCAGTACTCGTCGCACTTTATTTCGCTCATACCATCAAAGATTTTAATGAAACCGTCGATTTTTTGGCCTATCACCTCACCGGCTCTATACCCGCTAATTTGTTCGGCGGCGATGTTGAAGGCGATGATGTTTTGGTTTGTGTCCGTTGTAATGATTGCGTCCGAAATGCCCGAAAGTATGATTTTGAGTTTTTCTTTTTCTATTTTGAGCAGTTCTTCAGCAGGCAGTTGGTCCACGCCTTTATTCTATCATGGCGGCGAACAAAAAAGCTCTCTAAAGAGAGCCTTTCTGTTCCCATCGTTACCCTAATAGGTGCCATGGGCCTGACATGTACCATACTACAATTATTATTTCTCCGTGTCAATATATGTGGTGGACCCGACGGGGATTGAACCCGTAACGACAGGATGTCAGGCCCTATCTGCCTACCAAGGCCGGGCCCACACTCTAACTTTTTAGTCGGAATCGGGTGTTGTGTAAATACGGAATGTTCTAGTGAGAATAGACAATACGTGTTGACAGCTAAAGGCCTTCATAAACGAGGGTGTTTTTGTTGCGTGTTATAAATCGACGTTTGCTTGTTTGGCGTGAGTTTGAATAAACCTTTTTCTTGGGGCAACCTCTTCGCCCATGAGCATTGAAAACACCTTGTCGGCTTCGTTTGCGTCCTCAACTGTTACGCGTTTTAGTTTGCGGGTTTGGGGATTCATTGTTGTTTCCCACAGTTCGTCGGCGTTCATTTCACCCAAACCTTTAAACCGTTGAATTATTGCATTCTTGCCTTCCGGCGATTTTAGGAATTGCTGACGCTCACTATCGTCAAACAGATATTTTTTGTTTTTGCCCCACGTGGCTTTGTATAACGGCGGAACGGCAACGTAGACATGTCCGTTTGTGACAAGCTCGGTGAGGTGTCTGTAAAATAATGTCAAATTCAGCGCCATAATATGCTCGCCGTCAACATCGGCATCGGCCATGATTATAAGTTTGTGATAGCGAAGTTTCTCCGGATTGTACTTATCCCCTATTCCGGCTCCCACGGCAATGATTAGGTTCTTGAGTTTGTCCGAGTTTACAACCTTATCCAGCCGCGTTCGCTCGGTATTTAGAATTTTGCCGAAAACCGGTAGAACAGCCTGGAACTGCCTTTCGCGGGCTTGCTTGGCGGTGCCCCCTGCGGAATCCCCTTCGACAATAAACAGTTCTGCCTTGGCGGGGTCTTTGGTGGTGCAGTCGGCCAACTTGCCCGGTAAAACGCCACCGCCTTCTAAAACGCTTTTCCTAATCACCGTATCTCTGGCGGCTTTGGCCGCGATTCTGGCCTTCATCGCCAGCATATTTTTTTCAATAATGGCTCTGGCGTCTTTTGGGTTTTCTTCCAAAAATATCTCGAGCGCGTCCTTCACCGCTGTTTCCACCGCCGGTCGGACATTTGAGTTTCCCAGCTTTTCCTTGGTTTGGCCTTCAAACTGCAAAGTTTCGGATTCCAGCTTGACCGAGACAATTGCCGTTAGCCCTTCCTTTAGATCATCGCCGGACAACGCATCGTCTTCTTTTACCGTGCCCGACTTTTTGGCGTAGTCGTTTATTGTGCGGGTAAGCGCGGCTCTGAAGCCGGTTAGGTGCGATCCGCCCTCGCTGTTTTTCAGGTGATTTGCAAAGCACAATACGTTTTCCGAGTATGAATCGTTGTATTGAACAACGACCTCTACGTTGACACCGTCAATTTCTTTGTTTACATAAAAAACGGATGGATGGAGCAGTTCTTTGTTTCTGTTTAGCGATTTGAGATACGTTTTGATTCCGCCCTCAAAGTAGTATGTGTAGTGTTGGTCCGTTTTGTGGTCTATAAGCTCAAACTTTATTCCGGCGGTTAAGAACGCATACTCCTTTAATTGGTTCATGAAGAATTTTGTTTTAAATTCCGTGGTTTCAAAAACGCTATCGTCGGGCAAAAACTGAACGA
>Ga0075589_127_pt1 | contig 10253 bp, 9 predicted proteins | sample RifGroC1_FD_68199 | JGI IMG/M metagenome (GOLD analysis project Ga0075589, IMG submission 68199) | candidate division WWE3 bacterium GW2011_GWC1_47_10
AAGAAGTTCAATTAAAGTTACGCCGGTCTGTTTCATTGTTTTTGCGCATCAAGGAATAATACAAGTGCTACCGGTTATATCGCAGTGTTGAATGTCGCCGACGGTATTGTCGTACAAGAAGACGACGTTGGTTATGCCGTACGATTTGGCGTAAACGTCAAATTGTGTGGTTCCGGCGACTCCGGTGTATCTGTACTGACACTGATTCGTGCCTTCGCCGCCCCAATTGTTGGCGCCGCACGTTGCGGGCAGGCTGTTGCCGCTTACGGTAAACAAACAGTCGTTGGCGCCGTCTGTTGAGCAGGAAGTCCCAAACTCGGTGACGTTTTGCAAAGCGGCCAAAAATTGTACTTCGTCGGGGATAGTGCCGTAAGAGGAAACATAGCCTTCGGTAGCCAAAGCCACTTTGTTCATGGCGGCTTTCACACCTGCGTCAGCGGCTTTGTTTCTTTGCGCCGTCGGGTTGATTATTGCAATCAGCACGCCGGCCAAAACGCCAATGATGACAATTGCAATGAGCAGCTCAATGAGTGTGAACCCTTTTTCTTTTGGGGGCAGATTCATACTATGTAAGTATGTATTTATCATAAATGTTAGTCAAGTATTCCGCTTTCGGAATACACGCCAAAGCTGAACGGATGCGGGAGATAGGGGAACGACCTGAATACCGAAACTGCTTTCGTTGCCGTTATATTGTTGTTTTTGGACAATTTGCCTACTGACGTGATTAGATAGCCTTGCGGTGGTAAAGCATCGCCGGTTGGGTATATACCAAGTTTTATGTCGGCGTTTAACGCTTGGATTCTTAATCCTTTTGGAGTCGCCGGCAGGCTAAACGAGTAGCAGTCGGTAAAAGTATCTTTTGGGCCGCTGCTGTTTGCAAAACCGCTTTGGTTATAAAGCGCGGCCTTGGGGAGTGACGTGCTTACGCCGGCCTTGGTGAGGGTATTTGCCAAATTGTAAGACATAAGATAAATATCGCTTCCACCGGTTGGCACCGTTGCAGCCCAACAGATGTCGATTTTAGAACCGCCGTAGCCGGTTAGATTAATTTGGGTTGTTTTGCCCCAAGTGGCTTTAGCGGGGAAGAATTCTCCCTCGCTAACATCGCCGTGGTATGCAACCAAAACGTCCGCCACGGCCAAGATTTTATCGCCGGAGACGGGCTCAAATTCTACCAAACAGCCGCCGGTTCCGTTGGAGGTTGTGCTGGCGGGACAATCGCCGGAAATTGCGTCAACAAGGGCTTTGTCGGACAAGGAGAGGAATCTTTCCGCGCCGCCTTCGGCGGCGGCCAAGACTCTGGAGGCCGTGTCGGTGGTGGACACACGCGAAATGGTGGAAAGCGTGCGCGTGGAAATGGCAACGCCAATGGCCAAAGCCACCGACATGACAACAATGACGAAAAGTAGCGCCTGACCCCGCTGATTCATTCTGCTATCTCCCATGAAATATCAACCACCGAAAGCCCCGTATAGTTTGGAACGTCGCTTTCCAGATCTTGCTGGGGAAGCGCGTCCAGATACAGCGATTTGTATGCAACCACTTCCGACGGGTAACCGTTGCCAAGCCCGCGGTCCCTGTCAAAGTCAACGCCGGCTTTGGTAATAATTGGGCCCTCAACAAGTGCAGAGGTGTCGTCGGGGATTGCATCGCCGTTTTTGTCGCCGGCGGTTTCAAAACCCAGGCTTTGGCTCACCACAAATGCGGCCTCAATTTGCGGGCGGGTAGCTATTGTCGGCGCAACATCGCCAAGGTCTTTGCTGACCAAAACTGTTCCGTCAACCACAAACACCACGCGTTGGTCGGCCGAGTCAGCCCTGAACAATTTGCCGGTTTCGCCAAAAGTAAGCTCGTCGCCGCCTTCAACGTACACAACCGCAATACCATCGCCGCTCAATTTATATGATGTTGCCACCGAATCTATGCCTTCCTGCACACAAGCCGCATCGGCCTTATACACCTTTGCGGGATCAAGGCCGCCGTTTTTCAAAAATCCGCTGCAATCGCCAATTTCCTCCGCGGGCATTGGGGCGATGAAATCGTACGAAACCGGCCAATTTCCGGCCGGATACCCAATGAAGCGCGCGTGTCTGTTTGAGTCCTGCGAGTATTTTTCCACACCGTCGGAGTTTTTTACGGATAAGTCGCCGTTGCCAAAGACCGTGCCGACTCCTTGAATGAGGAAGTCTTTGAAGCCGCCAAGGATGTCGGCGGCGGCGGGAATGCCCGCCGAGACGCTCGTGCCCCCGCCGCCGCCGTACACATCACCGCTAAGAGTGGTAAACCAGCCCTTTGAAAAAAGCTTGTACCCAAGGTCCGCGCGCTCCGGGCTCTCGTCAATGTTTATGGACGCGCACGAGCCGGAGATCACGCCGGAGCTGCCGTTGTTGAGGCAAGACAGCAAATATCTAAAGCCGGGGAGTTTGGCAATTGGCAAGGCGCATACCACGCGGCTGCCGTCCGGCGCGTTGTTTATTTCGTAGCTGAAGTTGGAAAAGCCGCCGGGGTTCCAAACGCCGGTGGGGCCGCCGGAGATGGACGGAGTGACGCTGCCTTCAACGTCATCTTCGGCAATTTCATTGGACGATTTGTCGGCGCTGCAGGCTTTGCCCGTTGCGTCCCACGTCCACCCTTGCAGCTTGTAATTGGTTTTGAAACAAACGGTGCCGGAGTTTACAGTAGCCGAGCCGTTGGACGCGCCAACGTACCAGCAGTAATTTTTACCTTCGGTTACGCCAACGCTGCAACTGGTTGCGCCGGTTGAACAAACGGCGGAATAGCCGCCGCCGGACTGCGACAGATACACCGTGTATGAATTGTTGTTACTTGGGCAGCCGGTTCCCCAGCTTCCCACACCGCTCCAAGAGAAGTTGACGGGCGACGTGACTCCGGTCACGCCCGATGATGGATACAACGGCGTTAACCCACCAGACGGCGGCGATGAGTAACACGGCGGCGGCGGTTGCGCTATATCGCAATAAAAGTTGCTGCCGTTGTAGTAGCACGCAAACCCCCCACAGCACCCGTCCGCGTCCCACGGGCCACAACCGTTGTCGTTGGCGGAACAACCGCCGCCGCCGCCGCCACCATCGCCGCCGCCGCCACCACAGTCAAAGCCACAACAGTTGCCCCTGGAGCAGCCGCACGAAACATCACACTCGCAACCGTGATCCCAGTCTCCTATATGGTTAAAATTCTGGGGATCGCTACAGTTGTGTGATGCATAAACCGGCTTCTGAAAATACAAAAACCCAACACCCAGTACGGCCAATAAAACAACTGATAGTGCTATCCTATTGAGCATAAACTTCCTCTATTGGAACTCCCAAATAATTTGCCATGCACACGTTCAAATCCTTAACTCTATTCACACTCGCGTCAAAGTCGGAGCTGCTTGATATAACCTCAACTTTAAGCCCGGTGTCGCTATAAATAACGGAACTTCTCGCTATCTTCGGACCTTCTTTGGCATCTCCAAAGCTCAAAACCCGCGTCGCGTATCTAACAGCTTTATCGTCTACCTCCGTAGTCACGTTTTTACAAAGCAAGGTTTTGGCGTATGAAGGTATCGGATTGTTACAGTCAAAATAGTTGACTTCGGGGAAATAGCCTATGTCGCTGAGCTTTCGGCTGGGAATGGCAGTGATGATTATTTTTTCGTATTCGGGGTCAAGAACTATTTTGGTATAATCAAGCGCGTCGGCAACAAACGACGTATATGCGCCAAAGGCAATGCCGTCGCCACACGTACTGGTCTTTTTTACAAGCGAACCACCGCTGATTAAGTATTTTCTCGCCGCGCACGAGTTAACATTAAAATGCTCAACCAACTCTTGCGTCTGCGTGTTCTCAATACAGCCGGTATCAACAGACATGGGTGCTTTGGGTTGGTCCTGCTGGAGAATCGTCCCTTTCAAATAATCCAAAAGCTCTTTACCGTTGTACTTTGCGTATTTTAGATAGAGAAAAACAAGCGCAGCCGAGACAAGCACTAAAACCAAAACTACGGCCAACTTAAACACAAAACTTTTTCGGGCGGGATCCATGTCTTAAATGATAAGTCACAAAAGAGATAAATACCAGTCCAAAATTTGCTGGCCGTAAACAAAGGCAAGAACGCTTCCAAGAACCAAGAATGGCCCAAACGGAAGAGTGTCCTTCATGGTCTTTTTCCCAAGCAAAATTAGAACAAAGCTAAACAGCGCACCCAAAACAAATCCGGCAAAAACGGCGACTATATTTTGCGGGAACCCGTTAAAGATAGAAACGAGAAAGGCAAGTTTAACATCGCCGCCGCCCATACCCTTGCCCTTTGTGATAAAAATGAGAAACCAGAAAAATAGCGCTACAGCCAGCGACGAGAGAAGCGAAATGCCAAAGCTTTTTGCAACCGCAACGAGTTGGTTTGTCCAAAAACCCGACTCAATAAGATATTTGCCAAATTCGTCGTTTCTTAAATAGTAATACGAATAGCCCGCGTTGGCGGCTATGGCCAAGATCATAAAAAGCAGGACGAACGCGATTGCGGGGTAAACAACGCGGTTGGGGATTAGCCGGTATTTTAGATCGGAAAGCGTGATGATTATAAAAAAGCACGCAACCGCCGCCAAGTACCCAAAACCTATCCACGAAAAAACGTACGGCGTTTTGTATAAGTCTATGTAGTAGGCCAAACTAACAAAAGTTGCGGCTGTTAGGGTCTCCGAAAGGGGGTAGTAGTACGCGAGTTTTTCTTGGCAGTATCTGCATTTTCCCTTTTGGAGAATGAAGGAGAGCAGCGGCAGTAAATCTTTGCCTGAAAGGTGTTTTTTACAGAAATCGCAGTGTGAACGACCAAAGAGAATGGACTCGCCGGTGCGAAGTCTGTCCGAAACCAGGTTTAGGAACGAGCCAATGAAAGCACCGGCAATGAATATAACGGAGTAAAACAAAATTTCCATGAGTACATTGTAACAGAAGGGTCCCGCCTTTGGCGGGACCCTTCTTCTTCTTGCGTGCACAAGCAAGAAAGGCTTGATGCGTTAAAGCACCGTTAGTGAGGTACCAACCTCGTAAACACCTGATGCGTTACCACCATCGGTACTCATTTTTGCAGTGTTGTCTGCTGACTCCAAAACCGCATTAACCTCATAGTTAGTAGTAGTAGCACCATAAGTGTATACATTACTTCCCGTGTTTAGCGGATCTAGGGGAAGCGCCGGTATAAACTTAGCCAATCCTGTTTTTCCGGTCGGGACAGTAAACTTAACCCAGCCGGTACCGTCTACCGCTTGTGTTCCGCTTCCGGACGTACACGATGAACACGTGCCAGTTATAGTTAATGTGACTTCATCATCGGCAAGTGCAAGGCTTATGGCTTTGTTCAAAGCGTCCATATCCTCAAGCCTGGAGGCGTCTCGGCTTTTGGCCAAAAGTAACACCGGGTTGATGGCAACAAGCAATACGCCGGCCAAAACCGCAATGATTGCAATGACTACCAAGAGCTCGACCAGTGTAAAACCTTTTTGATTTTTCATTACCTTCACCCCCTCTCTACGAAACAGAACTAGTTATCTTTAGATCGATGCTATAGTGCGAAGCGCTACTTTTGCGAAGCAAATGCAAGCGCAGCGCTATAGCTCGGGCGCAAGATAACTAATTCTATGAAATAGAATTAGTTATCTTATATATCGGCGTAATAATCGACACAATCAACAACCCCACCATGCCGCCCAAGATAATCAAAATTATCGGCTCAAGAGCGGACGACAGCCCTTTAACCGACCGCGCAGTTTCACCCGCAAAATAGTCTGCAACGCGCTGGAGCGCCGCATCCAGTTGGCCGGTTTCCTCGCCAACGGAGGCCATAGACACCAAAAGCGGAGGAAATGCCTTGTTTGACTTCATATACTCGGACAAAGAGTTTCCGCGCTCAACGTATTTTGCCGACTCCAAAATGCCCCGCCTAAAAACCGGCTCCTGCACCACTTTGGACACAATTGTGAGCGCCTCAACAATTGGAATGGCGGACGCCACCAGAAGGCTCAAAGTTCCGGCAAACTCGGTGATTTCTTTTTGCCTGTTTATCCTGCCAAAAACCGGCAGGGCAAAAACCAACCTTGTAATGTAATCGCGGCCGGTTTCGGATTGCGAGACAATTCTAAAACCAACAACGGCAAAGCCAATGAGCAAGAGCAAAATATACCAATACCCGGATACAAAAACCATTGCAACAAAAACAATGGCCGGATAAATCATTGCGCTTCTAAACGACGATTTTAATTCGCGCTGGGCTTCCAACGTGTCGGCGAGGCGATTTAAAATTACATCCAACTTGCCAGAACCCTCACCGGCTTTAACCAACGATCTGTAAGTTGCGGAAAAAACGGCGCCATACTTTCCGAACGCGTCCGAAAGCGAAGACCCGCCTTCAACCGCCCGCAAAATCTCAAGCATCATTTTGCGCATATTCCTGTCTGTCGTCTGGTCGGCCAGCACCTCCAGCGCGCGCGAAATGGGCAACCCGGAAGATACCATTGTTGAAAGCTGCCTCGTAAACGTCACAACCTCCGTCTCCGGAACGCCGCGCAGGTTTAGCAGTTTGTCAAAAACCGGTGACCTTTGCTCTTCTAAGGAAATTACAAAAAGGCCTTGTTCCTTTAACAACGCAACCGCAGACGGTTGGGACTTTGCGTCAACGGTACCGGCGCGTTGTTTGCCAAAATTGTCTCTGGCTTTATACGCAAATACGGGCATTTTAAGCGTGTCCTTTCAAATAGCGGCGCAATTCGTCGGGCTTTGACGAATACCTCACGGCCTCTTTTAAGTCAACGTCGTTGGCGGTCACAAGTTCGGCAATACTTTTTTCAAGCGAGACCATGCCAAGATTTCCGCTGGTGCTGATAACATTGTCTATCTGATGCGATTTTCCTTCTCTAATTAGGCTTCTGACTGCGGAGTTGGCGAGTAAAATTTCTACCGCCGGAACAACTCCTTTTGCCGCTGATGGGATTAACCTAAGCGACAAAATGGCCTCCAAAGACTGCGAAAACTGAATACGAACCTGTTGGTGTTGTTCCTCCGGAAAAGAGTCGATTATTCTGTCAACCGTTTGGGACGCCGAATTTGTGTGCAGACTTGCAAACACAAGGTGGCCGGTTTCGGCAATGCTCAACGCCGCGGAAACCGTTTCGTAATCGCGCATCTCACCCACCATCACAATGTTCGGGTCTTGCCTCAAAACGGATTTTAATGCCACCGCCCACGAGTGCGTATCCAAGTGCATCTCGCGCTGGGCAATGAGCGAAAGCTTATTTTGAAAAACGTACTCAATGGGATCTTCAATGGTAAGAATGTGTTCGGCTCTGGTTTGGTTTATGCGCTCAATCATTGCGGCAAGGGTGGTTGACTTTCCATGTCCAGTAGGGCCGGTTATTAGCACCAAACCTTGTTTCAAATCACAAAGGGATTCAAGCACGGGCGGCAAATGTAGCTCTTCAATTGTTGGTACTCTTAACGGGATAAAACGCAGCGCCAAAGCCGGATAACCTCTTTGATAAAAAACATTGACTCTAAATCGCGCCTTATTGCTTAGCGCCACCGACAAGTCTATTTCTTTGTTTACATCCAAAATGTCTTTTTGTTGCTGATTTAATAGCTGCGAAATTATGTACTCAACGTCTTCAATAGTGAATGGATCAACGTCGGTAAACGTTGTAAGCGCGGTGTTGATTCTGACTATGGGCGGCGATCCAATGCTTACGTGCAAGTCCGAGGCTTGCATGGTAAGTATTTTTTCCAGAAGCTGGGTTACGTTTATCTTCATACTAGCCCTTTGACACCCTCAATACTTCTTCTATTGTAGTAACACCTTCGAGCACTTTAAGATACCCGTCTTGTATTAATGTTAACATTCCTTCTTTTACAGCCTGTTGCCGTATAACTTCTTCCGGGCTGTGTTCAAGCGTTAAGTGGCCAATTGCCTCGGATATTTCCATGACCTCAAAAATGCCGGTTCGGCCTTTGTATCCGGTTTTGCCGCACTTATCGCAGCCTTTGCCTCTAAACACAGAGATCTTTCCGGCTCGTACTTTCTTTACATTTTCGGCAATATCTTTATCTTTGCTCATAAGCACTTGCGAATTCTCAACTGACATTAAGGAAGATTTTATATCGTCTATGACTTCGCTCGGGGGATCGTACGGCTCTTTACACTCCTCACAGATCTTGCGCACAAGCCTTTGTGCAAGCACTGCGTTTAGCGTGGAAGCCAAAAGGAAATTTTCCACGTTCATGTCCAACATTCTTGGAATTGCACCGGCGGCAGAGTTTGTGTGCAGCGTTGACAAAACCAAATGTCCGGTTAGCGCTGCGTGAATTGCAAGCTCTGCCGTTTCGCTGTCCCTAATTTCACCAACCATAATGATGTTAGGATCTTGCCTCAAAAAAGAACGCAGTCCGCTGGCAAATGTTAATCCGGCCTGCGGATTGATTTGGACCTGGTTCACGCCGGGAATTCTAATTTCAACCGGATCCTCAACCGAGACAATGTTTACCCGTACGGTGTTGAGCTTGGCCAAAGCCGACGCAAGTGTTACGGTTTTACCCGAACCGGTAGGCCCCGAAACCAAAATCATGCCGGTTGGTTTAAGAATTGCCTCTTCCATGCGTTTTAGGGAAAGGCCACGCAGGCCAAGGTCTCTAAAGCTGTGCACCACGCCTTCTTCCTTTAGCAACCGGATAACAACTTTTTCACCGTAAATGGTTGGAAGGGTAGAAACACGCAAATCGGTTTTGGACTTGCCAACCTGCACCTTAAACCTACCGTCTTGCGGCAATCTTTTCTCGTCAATTTTCATTTGGGCAAGAATTTTTATTCTGGCTATCACCGAGTCGTGCATTTCCTTAGGGATGGTACGCTTTTCTTCCAAGATACCGTCGACTCTATAACGCAGCCGCGACTTGTCCTCGCCGGGTTCAATGTGCACGTCCGACGCGCCGGTTTTGACTGCGGTTTCCAAAATCATACCCACCACGCGCGCAATCGGCGCGTCGCGCAGCGTTGCTTCGTCTTGGGTAAGATCGCCGTTGCCTTCTTCAATCTTAAGCGTCGTTTGGGTTATCTCCTCCAACGCCGCGCTGATTTCCTCACCCATTGCCTTACCGTGCTGCTCTTCAACCGCCGCCTCTATTTCTTTTGTCGATGCTATGAATGGCAAAACTTTATAGCCGGTCTTTCTCTCTACAAACTCAATTGTTTGCAAATCGAGCGGGTCCAGCATTGCAACCGACAGTTTCTTGTCTTTAAGCGCAAATGGTACAATGCCGTATTTTTTTGCCACGGAGGAAGGAATTATATCTTCAAGCTCCGGGTCTATTCCAATTTCCGACAGCTTTACATACTCAAACCCATAGACTTCGCCGAGCGCCTTTACATAGTCTTCATTGGTTACATAACCGCGCTCTTTTATTATCTCTTCCGAAGGTTTGCCGGTATTTACATGTTCAAATTTAACGGCTGACAGCTGGTCTGTAGTTATAAGCTGCTTGTCAAACAGTACGTCTTCAATTTCTTTTTGAGCAGTTGCTTTGGGCATGGCGATTCTACAAGAATTATAGCAGATGGGGGTTGTTGCAGCAGGCAACAAGCAATGGGCGACCAGTAAGCGCGCAGCCGCATTGCCACCAGGCAGTTAAACGGCGAGCACTGCGCTGGGCAAATTGCGAGGCGCCTGCCGCAACACCTCCACCTCAACAGCACATAAGGTACAATAGCAACATGGCGGAAGCACTGTTAGTAATTGGCGCAAAGCAAAAAAATAGGCAAAGAGTTGCCGGCGAAATCTTGGAAAAATACAAGCTTGCCATAACTGAAATAGATCCGGACGTACTATCTGTAGAACCGCAGGAAGACAAAAAAAGCATAGGCATTGACCAGATTCGGGAAGCCACAAAGTTTCTGTTTAAAAAACCGTTATCACACAAAAACAAAGCTGTAGTAATAGTTAACGCGCATCTGCTTACACACCAAGCGCAGAATGCATTTCTCAAAACTCTTGAAGAACTGCCGGTTTACGCGTTTGTGATTCTTGGAAGTAAAACCGAAGCCGCATTGCTTTCAACCGTTGTGTCAAGGTGCAAGCTTATTAAGGACCGGTCTGCGGAGGGGCTGACCTTGGAAAGGCCCACTCCTCCGCCATTCACAAGTATGAGCATCGGCGAAAGGCTTAGCTTGGCCGCTCAAATCGCCAAAAAAGAAAAGGGAGAGCTTA
>Ga0075589_116_pt1 | contig 9888 bp, 8 predicted proteins | sample RifGroC1_FD_68199 | JGI IMG/M metagenome (GOLD analysis project Ga0075589, IMG submission 68199) | candidate division WWE3 bacterium GW2011_GWC1_47_10
TGGGCAGACTGGGTTGCTTTCCCAAACCGAAAGGGATTTCTGCGACAATGTTATAAATCTTCTTTCGGACAAGGCTCTAAGGGAGCAAATGGGTAAAAACTGTGTTTACTGGGCAAATCTGTTCTCCTGGGACAAAACAACGGAGGTCATAAAACGCGTTATGCTTGCATCATCGGAAAAAACAAGTCTACTCTCGAACAAAGTTTATCCGTGGAACTTGGAATTGCACCCGGACTTTGTAAACACCATTGCACAGGATTAGAACTCATTTCAAATCATTTGCCCGTCATTCCTGCGGATGCAGGAATCTAATTCGCACAACAACCGCGTGGATTCTAATTGGATTCCCGCTTTCGCGGGAATGACAGAAGAAAGTGGCGGTTTTGAAATGAGCGCTAGCTTGCCATCTGCTTTAGTTTGTTTTTGAGCAGTAGCGCCAAGGTCAAAACTACCCCAAAGCCCGATATTACAACCCCGTAATAAAAGTACTTTTGCGGTTCAAATTCTATCTTCAGCTGTGTAACCGGTTTTTCTATCAACCAGCCGTTCACAAATCCGTTTGCAATTTGGGCCTTTTGCCCATTTAGTACCCAACCTTGCGAGTATGGCTTGGCAAAACTAAGCACAAAGGGCTTGTCGGTTATTCCGGTTGTAACCAGGTATTCGGTTGGATTGACCTGTTGGGTTTTGACGGTGTTTGGTTGTGTATCCGAAACAGTTCCTGCTGTTGGTGTAACCGAAAGGGTTTCGAATTCCTGTTCACTCAAAACGGCTATAGCGTTTACGGAATTAAACCCGTCTATATTCAGCAAAGTTACCTTTGCTCTCCTGGTTACATCAACAGTTATGTCCAAGGGCAGCCATACAAAAGTGTCGCCGGTTTCATCTTTGGTTAGTATTTCGGTATATTTGTCGTTTACTTGGATGCCAAGCTTTCCGCCCCGCGAGCTTTTTAGAACTCTTGCAACTACTTTACAGTCTTTTGTGCAACTCGCCTTTGCCTCAAACTCAAGCGAGATGGGCTTGGCGTTGCTGGTTTCATCCGTAATTCTGAAATCCTTCAACATGTAATCGTAGGGGTTGTCTTTTTGTGAAAGCGCCCAAATGCTAAAGTCAAACGTTGCTGCGCTTTCGGGCAGTTTCACAATTTGATCGACGGTATTGTTCTCGTCGGCGTACAGAAAAGATATTCTCTGTAGATCACCTCGTTCGTCGTATGAGGCTAATTTATAGTGGGGCTGGAGGTTTGCCGGTATGTTGGTCTTAAAATGTATTCCTATTGTGTTTGATTTGTTTGTGCCTACTATGCCGGTTTGCACTATATTCCATTCGCTGTTGTTGTCCTCGGCCAGCTTCTTGTAAACCAAAACATTGTCTGCCAATTCAACGTTTTGGCGATGGGAGACGGTTAGATTATATCTGGTGCCGATTTTGTTTTTATCCATGGCCTCCCAACCCTCTCTGGCGCTCACAACACCTTTGTTGTAATCGAACTGATCAACATTTATACCCAGCCGTTTGAAAAAAAACGTAAATTCGGCGTGATTAAGGTTCTTAAGCGATGCCTTGCGCCACTTATCGGCGCGGCCGTTTTCTATATACGGGACGTTTTCGGCGGGGAACGTTATTTCGTTATGATACCTGTTCATATTTACGTCACTAACTTGGTCTTTCTCAATGTAGTATGTTTCCGGAAGTTCCAAATCATCCGAAGGACTATCCGTAAACTCGACCATTGTGTTGTTTGTGTTTATGTTTAAGTCGTCAAGTTTCTTAAAAGTTGACATGCCTGCGTTGGATACCAGCTTTTGGGTGTAGATTTTGGCCAAGCCGCTGAAAAACTTGTTTCTATATATTGTCAGTATCTTGTCCGAAGCTACGGTTTCTAGGTCGGGCTGTTCCTGCAGGCTTTGGTTCAGCGTCTGAATCTCTTCAGCGGGTACGGACTTGTCGTCGGTTCTAATGATCAAGTACTTTACTCCAACAATGTTTAACGCTTTGCCAACATTAACATCATCAACATTTTCTCTATCCAAGATGTATTCTAAGAGATACATTAGGTCGGAACGTGTGGTTATAGAGGGTTTCTTTGAGACCATGTTTGTGAAGTAGTAGCGGACCTCTTTGTGATTTAGCCAATTTGGCTGAGTTCCGTTGGGGTACCAGGCGATGTTTGCTTCGGATTTGTCCTCGCTCAAAAGTTGGTTGGTCGAAAAGTAGCTGTCCGGAATATTTACCGGCGCATACAAGGTTTTTACAATTTTGTCAAAATAAAAAAGTTGCATGCCCAGAAGTACAAAACCGACGATCATAACTGGTACGGCGATTTTTCGCTTGTGGAAAGTTTCGGTTATTAATAGGCCCAAGCCTAATGAGTACAAAAAAGCAATGAAAATTCCAAATTTCTCGTATTCTCTGAATATCCAGCCAACGCTTTTGAGAGGTGAGTAAAACATCAAGTATGTATAGATAACGTTGGAGAGAGGTGTTGCGCTGGCCAATACCACGCCAACCACAAACAACACTGCCATGATTGCCGTGAGCTTTCTGGTTCTTGTGGCGATAAAATATCCAAGGAGCAGCAAAAATGGAACAAACGCCATTATGGCTTGGACGATATTAACAATGCCATTGCCGTAAAAATAGTCTTTTGTTTCTACAAGCCAATAACCCATTAGCCTGATTGCGTTTATGAGTTGGTTGTTTTTGTTTAGCGTAGCCACAATATCCACGCTGGGAATGGCGTCGGGGTTTGATTTTATGGCTAAGAAAGGAAGCAGCCAATACATGTTTGTAGCAATATATAAAATCGCAAACCCGCCGAGTTCAAAAAGCTTTCTGGCGGCTCTGTTCGGAGATGCCAGATAAACAGTTGTCATGACGGCAATTATTAACATCTCGAAAAGGACTGTGTGCGGCGTAGCGGTAAACATCGCCAGGGTTAGTGTTAAATAGAGCAAGTGCTTAAAATCGCCGGTTTCTGTGAAAAAGTACTTATACATCAGCGCAAACGCTATTGGTATTGTTGCTGTGGAGAAAAACAGGTGAAAATGGACAATTCTGTTTGTTGCCCAATAATTTGCTATATAGTAAATCCCGCTTATTACTGCCGCAAGAAAGACAACATTCATGTTTTGCTCTTTTGAGTTGCTTTTTGCCAAAGAGATAAACGCCCATATATACGATATTGCCGCAATAGCTAGTAATATAATTATTTTGAGTGGAACGTACGCTGACGATGTAAGATGCAGAATGTTAAACGTACCGTATATGAAAGCGAATAGCGGGATGCGTTGTTTTTCGGCCAGCGATTCACCTATGTCGTTACTGAATGTGTAAATATAGCGTTGATATAAATTAGCTAGATCAGTTGGTTCTGTTATATCGGTGAATATTAAGTAGCCATGTCCGAATAACCTGAAGCCAACATAGACCAAAAAGAGCAAAACAGGGACGAAGGTAAGGAGGGAAAAAAGCGTTCTCTTGGTAAACATCTTATCTTAGATTCTAGAACAAATTGTGGAAAAGCAGAAATTTTCGGGCAGGGAAAGCCCCAATACATATTGACATTTAGTTTGGACGTAGTATATTGCCTCTAATGTCTGAAATAAAATTTCCCATATTTACAACGTCACAGTTGAGAAGATTGTCGGAGACGGTTTCTAACGTTGGAGTGGGGTTTTTTGGTGCAATTGCATATCCCATTTTGATAGGCGAACGTTTGCCTCTACAGGTTTCGACGTTTGGCGTTTCGGTTAGTTTTTTGCTGATATCTTTGAGCATTCTCTTAGAAGGGAGGGCGAGGTGAATCTGGAAGCTTATGGGAACTTTTACCTTGCGGGAGCAATATTTACTTTGGCATTAGTGCTGGCCGCTCTTCCAACCCTTTTCAAAGGACCAAGAGACAAAGACGACAAGCAGAAGTAGTTACTGCGGAGGCAAAGGACCTGGGTTTGAACACAAAGCTTACCATATCCCATAGGATTGACAAGAAGTAAACTATAAGCTATAATGAACCCCGTTAGAAAGGCCAAAAAGGCGCATAGCGTCTTTTCTTGTTGTTGTAGCGGCCTTTCTGCCGCATTTAGTTCCCTGCCAAGGAAATATGAATAAAATACTAAAAACTAATTTAATAGTGCTTGGCTCTTTCGCCGTTGCCCTTGCCGTTAACCCGGCCAAGGCTTACGCTGCCTGTGAAACAAACTACGGCGGCGGACAAACCTGTACCTTCAACAAGCGCTTCGACATTGACAAAGACGTTCGAATTGAAGGCGACAACGAATGGAATGACAAAGTAACCGGTGTGAAAAAGGACGAAGTTGTGGAGTTTAGAATCAAAATTGAAAACACCGGTGAAATAAGCGTTGACAACATGGAGATGAAAGATTTCCTTCCGGACGAGCTGACCAAGATTTCCGGCGATTTGACCGAGGGATGGGACGACTTTGAACCCGGCGAGGAAAAGGAATTCAAAATAAAGGTTGTGGTTGACCCCAAAGAGTTTGACAAGGAAAACTTTGAGAAGTGTGTTGTTAACAAAGCCGTTGTTAAGTTTGACGGCGACGAAGAGGGGAGCGACACCGCCACCGTTTGCTACGGTGACTTGGAAGTAACAGAGCTTCCTAAAACCGGCCCCGAATCTACGCTGATTCTTACGGTGCTTGGCGGTTTGTTAATGGCTGCCGGTAGCGTATTGAAGAAAGTTGTGGCTTAAAGTTAAGGAGCCCCGCCTTCGGCGGGGCTCCTTGCCGGGGTAGAAGGGTTGGGTTTGCGTATGCTTACGCGACCCTTCTACCCCGGCTACCCGTATGACTTGGCTCATTTATACAATCACAACCCTGCTAGTCATTTTGGTCTTAGCATTCCAATTAATCAGACCGCAGCCCGCGCCTCAAGTAAAAGCGCAAACAAGCGTAAAATCACCGTTTGAGTTATTGAACAAAAAAATGTACTTCCCGCCGGTTCGCGTCTTCACAGCCGAAAAAAACATTGATGTTAAGTTGGCGCGCGTGGACGTGGGCGCTGACGGTGCGTTGCAAACGCCTTCTCGCTGGGACACGGGCGGTTGGTTTGTCAAAAGCGCCAAAGCCGGAGAAGGCGGCAATACCATCATTAACGCTCACTACGACACAAACAACGGCGCGCCGGCCGCATTTTGGGAATTGAAAAGTTTGAAGGAAGGTGATAAAGTTTTTCTGTTGGATGAAATGGGCAGATTTTTTGACTACAAGGTTGCCCGGGTTTTCTACATTGACATTAACGATCCAAATAGGCTTGACATTTTAGAAGATGGTGATAAGAATGGAGCTGTTTTAACGTTGATTACGTGCGGCGGTGTGTGGGATGCGGTTGCGGGTAATTACAGTAAGCGCGTTGTGGTGCAGGCTTCACGAATATAAATCGTGGAACTTCCGGATTCGGGCCTCGCTCCGGCGGGACTCGGATCTGGGAGGTAGCTTGGGGCAGTGGCTATCTCCCAGTATAACTATCAAATTGATTCCCAAGGAATTTCATGACAGATCAACCAGACAGCGGACAAATATATAACGGTTCATCCAATGGAAACGGCCAAACCTTTTTTACCGGCGAAACAATTGGCGTTTCGGGCGTTTTGGAAGTTTTGCCGGACTACGGCGTAATTCGTCAGGAAGAACGCATTTCGGAAGATTTGCCCAAAGACGTTTATATAAGCCAATCTCAAATCAAAAGATTTTCTCTAAGAATGGGCGATTTAATCACCGGCATTGCCAGACCGCCAAAAGAAGGCGAACGATACCTTTCTTTACTCAAAGTTGAGCGCGTTGACGGCATGTCGCCGGAAGATGCGCGCAAAAGGCCGAACTTTAATAAACTCACGCCCGTTTTCCCGGACGAAATAATGCACTTGGAGACCGAGCAGGAGATTTTATCCACGCGGCTGATTGACTTGGTCGCGCCCATTGGCAAGGGCCAGCGCGCCATGATTGTGGCTCCGCCCAAAGCGGGCAAGACGTGGCTGTTGCAGGACATTGCGCACGGTTTGGCCAAAAACTACCCCAAGATCACGCTAATGGTTGCGCTCATTGGCGAGCGCCCGGAAGAGGTTACGGACATGCGCCGAAAAGTGAAGGGCGAAGTCTTTGCAAGCAACTTTGACGAACCGGCCGACGCGCAGACGCGTGTGGCCGAAATTACGCTGGAGCGCGCGAAGCGCTTGGCCGAAAAGGGCGAGGACGTTGTGATTTTAATGGACTCTTTAACCAGATTGGCGCGCGCATACAACTTGGTGGTTCCGCCTTCCGGGCGTACTTTGTCCGGTGGGTTTGACCCGTCGGCGTTGTATCCGCCCAAACACTTTTTTGGCGCCGCCAGGAAGTTTGAGGAAGGCGGAAGCCTTACTATAGTCGCCACTGCTTTGGTTGAAACTGGCTCAAAAATGGACGATGTTATTTTTGAGGAGTTTAAAGGCACGGGCAACATGGAGCTGCGCTTGGACCGAAACCTGCAGCAAAGAAGAGTTTTTCCGGCAATTGATATAAAAGCGAGCGGAACCAGGCATGAGGAACATTTGTACTCAAAGGTTGAGTTGGATGCGGTGTTTAAGCTAAGGCGCATGGTGGACTTGTTGGACGACAATCAAGCTACCGAGCTTGTTTTGCAACGGCTTAGGAAAACCAAGACTAACAAAGAATTCCTTGAGACTTTGCACAAGGCGATGTAAGGACAAAGGGGACGCTGTCGCTGGATTCTTCGCTTCGCTCAGAATGACAGCCCTGCCTCATCATCCTGAGTTGTCACACTGTCGTCCTGAACGCAGTGAAGGATCCAGCGCAGCGGTTCCAATGCGCCCCGCCTTTGGCAGGGCGGGGCTGGATTCTTCGCTTCGCTCAGAATGACAGCGTGGGGAGCCGATACCCCCGCCTTATGTTAAAATAAGCTGCAGTTATGCTGTTTTCCATCATCAAACGCCCCAATCCCAACCGCTATTTTCAGCCCACATTTAAGGGTTTTAACGGCGGAGGGCGAAATCTGCTAAAACTCATTTTCCGCTTCGTCGGGGCGATTTTTGTGTACATTGCCAGAAAACTGAAAAAATTGGTGTTTTTCACCATCGCCGTATACAGGTTTGGCATACTCTTTTTGATCGGCAGCAAGGCGTTTGTTGTGCGCAAGCTCATCTGGTCGCGCGGACGCTTGGGCAGGCCGGTTGTGAATTTAATTGTGATGGGCGTTGCTTTTGTAATTTTTATGACCGGCTCGATTTTTAACAGTTCGCGCTTTGTCACCAGCCAGGAAATAGACCCGGGCTATTTGCAGAATGTGTCCGATATTATCCCGCAGAAGAATGTTGCCACTACGCAGATTCCGGAGGAGAGAAGGCGAAACGTCTCGTTTAATTATGCGGTTGAGGGCGGGGACACTTTGTCTTCAATCGGTGAAAAGTTCAAAATTTCCATTGCGGCTTTGGAATACGTCAACGGGATCACGGAAAGCACGGTTTTGCGCGTCGGTCAGGAACTCACTATACCACCCGTTGCGGGCTTGATCCATAAAGTAGAAGGCGGGGATACTTTGGAGTCAATTGCCCAAAAGTACGACGTTCCGAGCCAAGCAATTGCCGACTTCAACTACATTTTGGATACGTCTAAGCTGGCGGTTGGGACCGAGCTTGTTGTTCCCGACGCAAAGATTCCGCAACCTCCCGTTGTCATTCCCGTTGCGCCGGTGTTTGTTCCAAGCGTTGGCGACTTTAAACCGTCTACGGGTTGGTGCGTTTGGCCTACATCGGTTAGGATTATTACCCAATACTTTAGCTGGTATCACAACGGTTTGGACATTGCGACGCCGTGGGGGAGCATGCCGGCGCTTTTTGCCTGCGGCGGCGGTGTTGTTTCCCGCGCCGGTTGGGACCCTTGGGGCTTGGGTCTGCATGTGGAGATTGACCACGGAAACGGGTACAAAACCGTGTATGGCCACATGAGCCGCATAGACGTGGGTTATGGACAGCGGGTTGGCCAAGGGCAGGTGATTGGCATTATGGGGAATACCGGCCGCTCCACCGGCCCGCACGTGCATTTTACGGTTAAGTTTAACGGCGTCCCGCAGAACCCGCTGAATTATGTGCAGTGACAGAGCGTGCCTGGGATTCTTCGCTACGCTGGATGTTTCGCTGTGCTCAGGATGACAGGATAAGTTATAATCCCGTTATGGCAAATATATTCGTTGATACGGCAAAAATACGGGTTGCCGCCGGAAAAGGCGGAGACGGCAAAGTTTCGTTTCGACGGGAAAAATATGTGCCCAGGGGCGGGCCGGACGGCGGCAACGGTGGCAAAGGCGGGGACGTGTTTTTCATCGCCGACAACAACATGGCCACGCTCATGGACTTTAGGGCCAAAGAGGTGTTTAAAGCCGGCAATGGCGCGGGCGGCGATAAAAAGAACATGACGGGCGAAAGCGCGTCCGACTTGTTTGTGAAGGTCCCGGCCGGAACTTTGGTTTACGAGATTTTGGGTGACGTGGGCGACAAACGGGTTCTTGTGGGCGATTTGGTTACGCCCGGCCAAAGCCTTCTCATAGCCAAAGGCGGGCGCGGGGGCAGGGGAAACGCCAGTTTTAAGTCGGCTACAAACCAGGCGCCGCTTACGTTTACGCCCGGCGCGCCGGGCGAAGCAAAAACTTTGGTCTTGGGGGTCAAACTCATTGCCGACGTTGGCCTTGTGGGATTCCCAAACGCTGGAAAGAGTACATTAATTAATCAACTCACCGGCGCTAACGTGAAGACGGCGGCGTATCCTTTTACTACGCTAACGCCAAATCTTGGCGTGTTGAAGTTGGCGGGCGGGCGCGCCATTATAGTCGCCGACATCCCGGGTCTTATTGAAGGCGCGTCAAGAGGAAAAGGTCTTGGCGATGATTTTTTGCGCCACATTGAGCGCACAAAGATTTTGGTGCACATTGTTGATCCACTTGCCGGCGACGCGTTGGCTTTGTATGATGCGATTAGAAAAGAGTTGGCCGATTATAGCTTGGATTTGGGCCGGAAGTCGGAAATTGTTGTGATAAACAAACTCGACGTTACGGAAGCGCGCGCCGATTTTGACAGGATTGCGCGTGAGTTTGGCGAGCGGGGGATTTTGGTCTTGGGCGTGTCTGCGGTGACGGGGAAGGGTGTACGGGAGCTGAAGAACGAGCTGTTGCGTAGGATTGAATAGCGGCTGTCATCCTGAGCGCTTTTCTGTCATCCTGAGCGTAGCGAAGGATCCAGCGATAGCGCTTCGCTGGATGTTTCGCTGCGCTCAACATGACACAAGACGCTCAACATGACGGATCAAGTTTTGGGCCGTTAGCTTAGTTGGTAGAGCGCTTCCATGGCATGGAAGAGGTCGGGGGTTCGAATCCCCCACGGTCCACCAAATTGCTCTTATGCTATAATCCGGGCATGGAAGAGCTAATAGCCGTTGAGCAATTAATCATCCAAGCAAAATCAAAAGGCGTAAACTTTGGAAAAGGCGACCCTTATAATCGCCTGCGCTACTATACCAAAATGGGTTGGCTGCCCAACATGAAACGCAAAAAAGGCGAGCGCGGCGCGGCAAAGGGCCATTATCCGGTGTGGGCGTTGAGTAGGCTAATTTTGATTGAAAAGCTCAAAGACGAGGGTTTGCAAAACAGCGAGATTGCCAGAAAGCTGGCGACACAGTCGGGTTTGGTTGGGTTGCGGGCGCTTTTTGTATCGCCGGAAGTTAGGACGCGGTTGGTTCTGTATTCGTCGTTTGTTTTGCTCTTGGCGATTTTAGGAATATCGTTCGGGTGCTCAGGTGAATTATGGTTTCATACAGCAGCGCTTGCGGTAGGAATTGTAGCTACTTGTATCTTTTCCTTAAAAATTGTATTTAACGAATATTA
>Ga0075589_118_pt1 | contig 9528 bp, 12 predicted proteins | sample RifGroC1_FD_68199 | JGI IMG/M metagenome (GOLD analysis project Ga0075589, IMG submission 68199) | candidate division WWE3 bacterium GW2011_GWC1_47_10
CAATGTTTTCCTGCTTTAGGCCGAGTTGCTCCTTTAAAAAGGCGTTCTCGCGCTGCGCGTCTTTTATAGCCACCAACTCCGAGTTTAGCTTTTCTACCTGCGTCAGGAGTTTTTGATTCTCACCTTTGACACGACCTATATTTGCAAAAAAAGCAAAAAAACCGTTGATGTTAGCTGCGCTGTCGCTAAGCCCCAACTGTATTGGCGACATAACAAGCTGCGCAAATCCACGCGCGGGTGTAAACACGCCGGCAAGTCCAACGGCAAGGATTACGGCGCCGGCCACAAGGTATTTCACAAAGTCATTCTATCACCCTGCAGGGTGCCGCCCTGCAGTCAAATCCTCACACGCTCCAGCAAAGCCAAATCATCCAAAAGCATCCCGCACCCCCGCACCACACACGTTAGCGGATCCTTCGCCACGTACACCGGCACGTGCAACTCCCGCGCCATCAACCTGTCCAACCCTTTGAGCAAAGAAGTCCCGCCCGCCAACGTAATTCCGTCCTTTAATATGTCCGGCACCAATTCGGCCGGAGTTTCCTCAATGGCGTCTTTTACGGCGTTGATGATGGTAAACACGGGCGCATGCAACGCCTCGCGCACTTCCGCCGCCGAAACCTCCACGGACTTTGGCAGGCCGGTTTTTAGGTCTCGGCCTCTAAATACAACTTTTACTTCCGTATCGCCGTCAAACTCAATGGCGTTTCCGGCTTCCACTTTTATTTCTTCGGCGGTGCGCTCGCCCATTAGCAGGTTGTACTTGGCTTTGGCAAAATTGACGATTTCGGCGTCCATTTCATCGCCGGCCACCCGCAGCGATTTATTCACCACCATGCCCCCAAGGCTGATAACGGCGATTTCACTTGTTCCCCCACCCATGTCAACTATCATTGCGCCTTTGGGTTCCCAAACCGCCAAGCCGGCGCCAATGGCCGCAGCCATTGGTTCTTCTATAAGGTAGGCTTTGCGCGCACCGGCGTTTTGCGCGGCGTCAGCCACCGCTTTCTTTTCAACCGAGGTTACGCCTGATGGCACGCCAATGACCACGCGGGGGCGCGGAACCTTTGGAAACCTTGAGGGCATGTTGTGCACGCTTTTTATAAAATGCTCAAGCATTTTTTCGGTGACGTAAAAATCCGAAATCACGCCGTCGCGCAGGGGTCTGATGGCGGAGATTGTTGAGGGCGTTTTGCCCAGCATTCTCTTGGCGGCGGCGCCAACCGCCAAGACTTCCTTTGTCTTTTTATGGATGGTAACAACGCTTGGCTCGCGAATGAGTATTCCCTTGCCTTTTACGTAGACAAGGGTGTTTGCGGTGCCAAGGTCTATTCCAATGTCGTGGGAAAAAAGCCCAAAGATTCTGTCCAGCATTGCTGTGAGTTTAGCACAAGGGAGGGGGCACGTGGCATGCTGCGCCTTCAGAAACGCCCCGCCTTTGGCGGGGCTCACGGGCATACCGTGACTTCTTCAGGCGCAGCATGCCACGTGCCCCCTCCCTTGCCAAAAACCACCACAAATGGTTTAATCAGCAGGCTATGTCAAGAATATGTCAACTTTGCGGCAAAGGATCACAAAAAGGCAACCTCGTTCCGCGGGGTATTGGTAATCGTGTAACAAACCGATCAATTCATCGCCAAATGCCCAACTTACGGAGCAAAAAGTTTGTTGTCAACGGAGTCGGCGTGAAAATGCGCATTTGCGCGTCGTGTCTAAAGAGAATGAGGTTGGAAACCAACGCTGCGTGAACGCTACAGGCCGGTGAGAAGACGGCGAGCGGTCGTGGGGAGATGCGAGACAGGACCCACCGCGCCCTTACCCCCTGCCATACCCGTTTACAAATTCCTTCCAGGTCATTGGTTTCTTACCCGCCACGCACAATTGCGCCACAGCCAACCGCTTATCGACTAAATCGGCGTCATATATTTTCACCGTTGTTTGGGGGTCTGCGCCTTCGCGCAGCCGCAAACCAACTGCATTGCAAAGCTCACCCAAAGTTGTCCAAGAGATAGGCCACGGGTTATAGGCACGGATCTCTCTCTCAATTTGGGAAGGCGGCAGCCGCCAGTCTATTTTGGCGTCATCCTTATATATAAACGTATTCTTGGGGTGAGTCTTTGAGTACGTATACACGGCGGCCGCCCCTTTCTGCGCCACCGGCTGTAATTCACCCGCAACGTAACCGTCAAGCACTTGTGGCAACTTTTGCGCGGCTAAATCAAAAAGTGTTTCATAAAGCTCACCGGCCGTTTCGTTGCCCAACAACGCATACTCAACTTGACTCACTATTTGTCCGGTGTCCATACCTTTATCCATTACATAAAAGGTTATGCCGGTTTTTTCATCGCCGTTTAGCAACGCGTGCTGAACCGGACTGGCACCTCTGTATTTTGGAAGCAAAGAGAAGTGAATGTTGATTATTTTATGCCTTGGCGTGTCAATTACTTCCTGGGGAATAATAAGGCTGAAGTCTGCAACCACACCTATAGTGATTTTTGAGTTCATTATTTGTTCAACAACAGTTGGCGTTGTTTTAACATCAAAACGACTAATGGTCAAACAATTTACTCTCTTTTCATGCGCCCACGTTTCAACTGCATTTTCTTTTAGTGTTTGGTGTCGGCCCACTTTTACACTCTTTTTCGTGACACAAAGCAACAAGTTGTATTTCTCGCGCAAAACGTCCAAAATTGGCACGGACCTGTTTGAGGTTCCAAAAAACGCAATGTTCATAAAGTTGGTACTCCTTCATACAACTTGTCCAGCGCTTCCTCGGTCATAACATCGCCAACAACTTTGGATGTGAATAAAACTCCGTCCAAGTGGTCCAGCTCGTGTTGAATGACGCGGGCGAAAAATCCGCTTGCTTTTAGCTTTATCACATTTCCCTTCTCGTCAAAAGCCATCACCTTTATTTTCCGCGAGCGCTTGACGCGACCATACGTGTTTGGGATGCTCAAGCAACCCTCCCAATCAATGTCAAACTCGCCAGATTCGCTTGTGATTTTGGGGTTTACCAACGCGTAGTCTTTGTGCAATTCCTGCGATGGTTTGGCCGGGTCGGCGAAAAACCTGCGCACTACACAAACCCTGGCGGTTACGCCAATTTGCGGCGCCGCGAGCCCGGCGCCCTGCGGTTTTATGGCTGCGTTTAGAGTGTCAACAAGGTCTTGGGCTAGCGCTTTTGTTTCATCGCCGAATACCCTGACTTTGTCGCAAGGCGTGGTTAAGATTTGGTCTGGAACTTGTATTATGGGCTTTTGAGCCATGCGCGTATTATAAAGCATGCGCGGGCTATGCTAAAATCTTACGCGTAGACCGTCTTTGGCGTGCCAACGTAGCTCAGTGGTAGAGCAACGGTTTTGTAAACCGTCGGCCGTGGGTTCAAGTCCCACCGTTGGCTCCAATGTAGGCGTAAGCCGGGGTACCGAAGTGGCCAAACGGAGCTGTCTGTAAAACAGTTGGCGCAAGCCTCCACAGGTTCGAATCCTGTCCCCGGCACCAGGCCTAGGTAGTTCAGTGGTAGAACGCTTCCATGGTAAGGAAGAAGTCGAGGGTTCGACTCCCTCCCTAGGCTCCAGAAAATCCCAAATCTTGACTCCCCCGTCCGCTTGGCTTAAACTCCCCCTGCTATGGCAAAGAAAACAAACAGAGTCTTGCTCGGGCTACAATGCGGCGTTTGCAAAAGGCAAAATTACGTCACCGAAAAGAACAAGGTCAACACAGCCGACAAAGTTGTAATGAAGAAATTCTGCTCCGGCTGCAAAAAGTACACCGAACACAAAGAGCGCCAGAGGTTGAAATAAGGTTTAACCCAGTTCAACCCGTTTTTCAGGCGTCAGAACAGCAACGTCGTAAAACACGTTTTGGGATTGCTGATACAACAACGTTAAACAAGTCCGGGTTCCACCCGCGTTAAGCTTTAGTTGCAGCAAAGATGCAAAAAAAGGTTAAACCCGATATAATCCCAATGCCGTAGGGGTGTAGCTCAGTTGGTAGAGCACTTCTCTCCAAAAGAAGGTGTCGGGGGTTCGAGTCCCTCCACCCCTGCCAAGGTAAAAAAACAGTTTATAATCGCTTCTTATCACGAGGACATTCCCGGAGTTGACATCCCGTAAAACCTGTACGTACAATGTGCTTATATTGAAAAGGAGGGTTCATAATGGGAAACCCGGGTAGTGGCAAGATGCCGCGGAGGCTGGATGATTTGGAGGCGGCGTTCGACGTCCCGGAGGAGACGCCGGAATACCCAACGCGGGGCGACGCTCCATCGGCGATAAATCCCAGGAAGCATTTGCTGATGTCGCTTGAAGCAGCTCTTACGTGCCGGCAAAATTGTGTGCCGTGCACAGCCTGCGGCGCGGATCCAGAGTGTCTCGGCAGCGTCTGCCCATACCTCTGAGCCGCCCAACACAGTAAGAGGCCAAAAACATGGAATTTAAGGTTTCGATTCTGGGCGCGGCCGCAAAGTAGTACTGCAAAATAGTCCTTCGCAGTTGCGGCCGCGCCCAATCCCCCACACCAACCTCACAAAAGAAAATATTCCGCCCAAGGAGTCATCTTGAGAGTCTTTAGCTCCGCAGGTCCGGCAAAGTGAACGTCATCCTGTTCGGTGGCCGTAACCTCGCCGGCTACCTCAACCTCGTAGCATAACCCAAGGCTGGGCGTGTTGTTTGTGCAATCTTTTATTATTTTTTCGCCGGAATGATGAAAAACGCCCACAAGCTTTAAAGATATAATTCGCAGCCCCAACTCCTCGCGCACTTCCCTCTTTATACACTCCTGCGGTGACTCGCCCGCTTCAAGTTTGCCGCCCGGCAAGTCCCATAAGCCGGGATACGGTTTTCTTTGCAAATTGGGGTGTCGGCCTATTAAAACATCGCCGGGTTTGTTGCGGATAATGGCGATGACAAAGGGCAAAACCATGTGATACGGCATGACTACAGGCATTTTAGCACGTCTAAAATCTTCAATGGCATAATGCGAGCCACGGGAGGAAGATATGTTTAGTATCTCGAGAATCTGGAGTGGCGAGCAAGAGCCGCCGAAGTGTCCAGAGTGTGCAAAGCCTATCGGCGAAAATCACAAGTTCTGCCTACACTGCGGACACCAGGTCAAATACCCTCGGAAGATGAAGGAGCGGAAAGAAAGGAGTAATAGTCGGCGACCCCCATACGACAAATTCTGTCCAAAGTGCGTGGAGGGACGCGCAGCCCGCAGCCGCGGCGGCCACCTTGTATGGCCTGGGTTCTGCCACAAGTGCGGCACCAAGCTTCAGGACGTACCACGTTAGACCAAAAAACCGAGGGTGTTTCACCGCCTGCGCGCGTGCCCTCGGTTTTTGTCTCCGACTTTTTGCCCAATTTGCAAACCGCCTTGCCCAGATGCTATAAGTTAATAAAGGAGAACAAAGATGAATACGGAAGAGCTGAAAACGCTCATAGCAACGATGCTGACCTCCGCGTTTGCACTATCGCGCGCACAGATCGTTGCACGGTTGGCTCAATTGTTGGATTACAAACCATCGGATCAGGAGGTTGACAATGCCATTACGGCATTGAAGGAGGAAGGCACGATAAAGGAGTTCGTAGCCTATTCGATGGGCTGATGGCGAAGAAGGGAGAGTTACCATGGACGAGCTGTTCGAAGTGGACAAGCGCTACCGCGTTTTGCCCGATCACGAAATACAAATCAAGTTCTTGGGTCACGATGTGATTGAGCTCATCGGCGGCGAAGAGTTCAAGGTGGAGAAAGTTACCGGCGACACTATCACGGTGTTGCAATACAGAACTCGCTACATCGTAGCTGCAACCGCGATTTCCGACGTCGAGAAAATCGACTGACCAAATTGCCGGCCTAGCCAAAGGCCTGAAGCAAATTTTACCGTCCAGCGCGCAGAAATTTGCTTCAGGCCGGTTCCCCTCCAACAGATCCCTCGCTTCGCTCGGGATGACGGACGGCGGCGCACGAATGCAAAAAGTGCTCAAAAGGCTTTCGTCATTTTAGAAGTGCTAAAATGAACTCAGTGAAAAAATACGTTTTTCTCATCATCGCCGTTATCACCCTTACAATTGGCGCAAACGCCTTTGCAGCCACCGGAGAGGCAATAGACAACTTTCAAACAAACATACTCGTAAACACAGACGGGAGCTTAACCGTGACGGAAACCATAACATACAATTTTGGAGCCAACGGGAAGCACGGAATCATTAGAGACATTCAGGACACTTTCACAAATCAGGACGGAAAAAACTTTAAAAAACCCGTTGAGGTAGTTCGAGTAATAAACGAGCTCAATGTGCCATACAACTTTGTTGTGACAGGAAACGGCGCTTTTAGATCGGTTAAAATCGGCGACGCAGATACGCTGGTTTCGGATACAAAAGTGTACGTGATTGAGTATAAAGTCACAGGCGCCATTGAGCGCTTTTCGGACCACGACGAAATATATTGGAATGTAACCGGCAACGGCTGGGATGTCCCCATAAATAAGGCAGGCGCGGCTGTGAGCCTGCCGAACGACGTACCGCAGGCGTCCATAAAGACGGCGTGTTACACAGGAGTTTATGGATCTAAGGAGCAGGAGTGTGAAGGGGGCGGCCCCGCCAAGGGCGGGGCCGCCCTGCGTCCCCTCTCCCCCGGCGAAGGCCTCACCATTGTAGTAGGCTTTGAACCGGGTCACGTAACCATCACGCCAAAGACATCGGCCGAGCCTGTACAAGAAGCGGACCAACTCACGCAGGCCTTAATCGTCGCCGGTATAATACTTTGGTACGTCATCGCGCCGCTTGCCGTTGTCGTCATTTACTTCCTGCGCGGCCGCGACCCCAAAATCGCCACTTCAATCCCCGCTCTCTTTGACGCGCCAAAAGACAAAGACACACACGCCCGCGTCACTCCGGGCGAGGCCGGCACGCTCATTGACGAATCGGCCGACAACCACGACATTTCCGCCACCATTGTTGACCTTGCCATACGGGGTTATTTGACAATAAAAGAAGAAAAAGGCGATGGTATCTTCGCCGATAAAAATTTCACGTTTACAAAGAAAGCACCAACCGGCACTTCCCCGCTCCAACCCCACGAAGAATTGCTTCTGAACGCGCTTTTTGGCTCGGCGAACACAACAAGCACAAAAAGCCTCAAAAACTCGTTCGCACAAGAATCGCAAAAAATCAAGGATTCGCTCTATAGCCAACTTGTTGCCGCCGGTTACTTTGCGCACAATCCGCATACCGTAAGAAACATTTGGATAGGTATTGGCCTTGTTGCGCTTTTTACCATCAACATACCTTTTGGCATTGTGGCGGTGATTTTTGCCAAAACGATGCCCAGAAAGACTTTGAAGGGCGTGCGGGCTTTGACGGACATAAAGGGCTTGAAGCTGTTCTTGGCGTCGCAAAAGAAGCAGCTTGAGTTTCAGGAGGAAAATTGGTTTTTGTTTGAAAAGCTGCTTCCGTACGCGATTGCTTTTGGAGTGGCGGAAATTTGGGCAAAAAGATTTGCCCAAATTTCCGCCCCACAAGACCTAACGTGGTACCATGGCTACTCAACGCTAAACGCGCTCACATTGGCCGCGACCATGGATTCGTTTGATTCAAACATTGGCAGCGTTGCCACGCCCACGCGTTCCTACGGCGGCTTTTCCAGCGGATTCGGCGGCGGCGGGTTCTCCGGAGGCGGATTCGGAGGAGGAGGAGGAGGCAGAAGCTGGTGAGATGTTTTAACAAAAACCACAAATTCTTGACAGCCGTTTAAACAGAAGTTATACTCCTCCTATGGCACAGAAAGTCTTTGAAATAGGTAATAGCGTAGCCGTATCTATACCAAAAAGTTCGGGCATAAAGGCCGGCACCAAAGTAAAATACTCGCGCCAAGGTAAAAAACTGATCTACGAAATAGTCGACAATACGGCACTTTCCCCCGCCGAGAAACACATAAGGGAAACAAGCGGGACTTTTAAGATTCGTGTTAAAAATATGAACCAGATCCTCAAATATCTGAAGGAAAATCCTTATGACAAAACCGTCCGTCTTTCTTGACACCAGTTTTCTCGTATCCTCGCAACTGGAAGGACATGAATTTTATGACAGAACGTTGGCAATTAGAAAATTGTTTCTGGACCAAAAGTACAAACTCTATACAAGTTGGCTCGTGTTTGACGAGTTTTGGTATGTTCTAACCGGGATATGGAAAGCTTCAGAGCAAAGGACAGACAGAAACCAATTGCATATATCGCTGATACAAACGACACAAGCGGTTCTCAAGTTCGAAAATTTGGAGGTGTTGGAAACCGGGCTGACCAACAAAGAACTAATTAACACCCTGGAAATCATGTATCAGTTCAAGCTAAGGCCTAGAGACGCATTAATAATCGAAATTATGAAAAAAGCGCGAATCAGACACATCGCCAGTTTTGACAAGGACTTCGATGGAATCAGAGATATAAAGAGAATTTGCTGAGCACACTATCCCCTTGCCATCCATGGTACAATCCAACACATGCACAAACGCGTATACAACCACAAATTTAACATTGGCGGAAAACAAGGCCAAAACACAGGGCTTTGTGTTTCTATGGCCAAAAGTTTCAAATTTGTGGCTTGTCTTGTTGCGTAAACCTTTCCCCCATTTTTGATCGGCAAGATTAGCTACCGAAACGGTAGCTTCTTTTTTCCCCAAGCAAAATCCATTTCGGTAGTTTTTCCGGCTCATCAAATCAAATCCACAAAAGGAGGGTTACAGAGTTGCGGATGAGATGAGTCGTCAAAAATCGCCAACATAGCGAAAAGCAAAAAGGAGTACATAACATGTTCGGACCGCGGTTGCGGGTTGTCATGGATGAGTTTGGCGTAACGCTTGTGCCCATTGAGAAGAAGGATATGGACGCCGTTATTCCTCTCTTCTCATCGCTGGTTGTCCACCAATACACCCAGCGCTACGCGGGCGTGGTGACGGAGGACGAGCACGAATGGTGGGAAAAGATGCGCACCGACAAACAACAGATTGTGTGGGGTATCAAGCCCGACGGAGGCGAGGTGATTGTGGGCATAACCGGCATCCACGACATAGACATCTTCGGCGGGTGCGCAACCGGCATAATCATTGCCGACACCAAATGGCACGGAAAAGGCGTTGCAACGCGCGCACACCTTATGCGCACCATGTATGCCGCGGACTACTTGGCCAGGCTCACCATCCGTTCCGATGTGTACGTACCAAACGAGGCTTCGCGACGGGCATTGGAGCGCGTAGGCTATATGGTCACCGGCAAAGAACTTAGGCGCGGGTTTGGTAAGGGGGCGTATAGAGATTCGTACGTGCTGTCGTGGCTACACCCGGAGAAAATTGGCGTTTTGTATCCGGAGGGCTTGCCGGAAGAATACAAGGAAGGAGTTGACAGAGCACGCATTGCGCTTGAGAAAGCGAGAGGATTAGTGGAGTTGCTGTGATGGAGGGCGGAAAAAGGGTTTGACCCGGTTCAACCTACGTGTGTGGCGGCGCCGAATTCAAAGAATTGGCGCCGCC
>Ga0075589_103_pt1 | contig 9223 bp, 8 predicted proteins | sample RifGroC1_FD_68199 | JGI IMG/M metagenome (GOLD analysis project Ga0075589, IMG submission 68199) | candidate division WWE3 bacterium GW2011_GWC1_47_10
ATAGTAGACAAAGGTAACTTTAGGCCAAGCTCATTCTATTTTGACTCCGAAGACATTTATTACGAGTACCAAGCCGCAAAGGAGCTTTACCACAAAGCAAATCCGTACCAACGAATACTCCAAAGCAACATGATTGAAAATGACAAATACGCCACGCTCTTGCCCTTGTACTACTACTTCTTGGTTTTTGTGCGCGTATTTTCTCACAACGAATTTGATAACTTTATTTCAAACATGCGCTGGGTTTTGTTTGCCTTTCAGTCTTTGGGAGGGCTATTGCTCTACTTAATGTATCGGCGCGAAAATAAAAAACTCCTTGGATTTGCCGTTGCCGCAATTTACCTCTTTAATTCCTGGACGCTGGAGACCTTTTTGTTGTTAAAGCAGGACCTTGTGTCAATTGCTTTGCTTCTTGCGTCGCTGTATTTCCTTGGGAAAAAATCCCGACTGTCTTATTTTTTGTACGGGCTTTCGTTGGGTATAAAGCACATTGGAGTTTTTGCATTGCCCCTGTATCTAATTCCCCTCATCTACAAGGAAAGAACTCTAAGGGAATTTATTGGCGATTTAATTGCGCTTGGCGTGCCCATTATTTTGCCGGCTGTGCCCTTTTTGCTCGCAGACGCGCCGAGTTTCTTAAGGTCAATGCTTTTTAGCTTTACGCGCGATTCCAGCGGCAGTATTGTTAGGTTTGGATACGAGCGCCTTTTGGTCAACTACTCCGACAGCGGCCTCAACGGAGAGCCGGCTGAACTGTTTTTGCCGAGAATTCCGTTGGCCGTTGCCACACTGGTTAACTTCCTACTCCTTGTAACCAAAAGAATGCCAAAAATTTATTTTGTATTGACGGGCATACTCATATTTGCAGTTTTTAACCCGGTTGTTTTTAATCAGTACATTGCCTGGCTGCCGCCGCTAATCTTTGCCGCGTTTGCGATGAGAGAAAGCTAGCCTTTTGTAAACTTAAAGGTCTCAAGAACCTTGCCAAACGTTTCGTCAAAACTGCCCCCGGACTGTTGAGTTTTCACAATAATCACTATTGTGCTTTTGCTCTTGTGCGGAACGTATACTAGTTCGTCGGCCCACCACGCAAACCCTTTGAGTAATGTGCCTTCCACGCCATCAACTACAATTTTTTCCTCTTTGAGCGCCGTTGGATTTCTGCCAACTACCAGCCGGTAATCCTCCAGCAAGGCGTTCTTTTGGTCTTCAACGTATGCGTCAAACATTTTTGCCGGTTTTTTCTCAACGAACACTCCAAACCCGTCAAATTGTGCGTTTGTGCCCTCCTTCACCGTGTTTTTGTCGGTGTATATTCCAATCGAATCTATTGTTTGCGACTTTGCAGGCGACTGAATTTTACAACAGCTTGCGTCAAGGCTTGGGTGTTCAAAAGAAATGGCGTGCGAATCGTCGGTTACGATTTTCCACTCAACTTGGCTTGCCGGAATGTTGATAAACTCAAACGTGTTTTGTACTTCCTGAATCTTGCTTTTGTACGCTTGTTTAAATCCGAGGTCTCCTTTGTATATTTGCACCAACTCAAAAACAATGCCGCGGTCCCTCACAAACGTTTCCTTGTAATTCACAATGCAGTCGGTGACTTCAAACGACTTGGATGTGTGTTTTGCAATCTGCTCGTCTTTCTGTTGCGATACGAGCGCTGTTCTTGGGCAGTTGATTACGTAGTTTTGTCTCTTCTTTGTTGCCAAATCCAATATGTCGGTATTTTGGAGATTTTTGTGTACAAGAACGTTTAGTATAAACCCGTCTGTAAGATTTTCGTCTTTATCGGGATTTTGCTCCTTTTGGGTTGTGCCGGTGTATACAAATTTGTAGACCTCCGGGTTGGTATTTTGATTTGTTGGTTCGTATAAGGTTATTTCTTTTGGTCTGGTTACGGCAAAATTAAACCGACTATTTTCGTATCTAATCCACTCGCTCATTATGTCGCTTTGCAAAAGTGTATAGGTTGGCGGCGCCGGCAGTTCCTGCTTTTGTGACGATATGAAGAATAAAATTGCAAACACACATATTGTTATGACCAAGACAACCCCGCCCATAATGCCCAACTTCTGCCTATTGCTCATGTATTTCTTTGTTGTTTGTTTGGGCAAAGGCGATTTAACTGGCGGTTGTTGGTCTTGCGCTGGGTTTTGAGCCGGTAAAGATTCCATTGCGTTAATTCTAGCAAACATCCGCATAGAATTCCCTACCGCGTTTTTCTTGTCATACCAACGTATATCATACGTATAGGTTTGACAACGCCTGTGGTGTGTGTTAGCATTCCAAAGCTGATAACGCTCCCCATGTTACGTGTGTTTGGGGAGTTTTTTAGTTACCAAGGGAGAAATATATGATGGAAAACGTTGTTTACCTCACAAATGAGGGTTTAGAAAAGTTAAAAGGTGATTTAAAAGGGCTTATGGAAATAAAGCGACCCGCTGTTGCCAAACGCATAAAAAGCGCGCGCGACCTTGGCGATACTTCCGAGAACGCCGAGTACGCGTCTGCAAGGGAGGAACAGGCGTTTGTTGAAGGTAAAATCTCCGAATTGCAGGATATACTTAAAAGAGCAAAAGTTACTGCGGCGGTGACCGACGGCTCAGTGTATGTAGGCGCCAGAGTTGTTGTGCACATTGACGGCGATGAAGAAGAATTTTTTATTGTTGGTGCACCGGAGGCAAATCCTGTTGAAAAGAAAATTTCGCACGAATCCCCGCTTGGCAAAGCTCTATTGGGGAAAAAAGTGGGCGATAAAATAGACGTTGATGCTCCCGTTGGAAAACTAATCTATACAATACTAAAGGTTGAGTAATACAATATACGTCAATGGCGTCTCTCAAAGAATTACGCGATGTAAGAATAAACAAGCTCGCCAAGTTGAGAAGTCTTGGTGTTGATCCGTATCCGGCAAAATCCGGAAGAACGGTAACGGCGAAAGAAGTCCTATCTGACTTTGACGCTGTGGCCAACAAGAAGGTTGTTGTTGCAGGAAGAATTGTCGCAATTAGAAAACACGGCGCTTTAGCGTTTATTGATGTAAAGGATGCAACCGGAAAAATTCAACTCTATATTAAAGACGCTGTCCTTGTAGCTCCCGTGTATAAATATAGCGAATTGGCTTTTGCCGACATAGACCTTTTGGATATTGGCGATTTTGTTGAAGGCAAAGGCGCTGTTACAAAAACCAAAACAGGAGAAGTTTCCATAGACCTTGCTTCTTTGCGGCTTTTAGCCAAATCGTTGCGCCCTATGCCCAGCAAATGGGACGGGCTCAAAGACAAAGAAACCAGGTTGCGCAGGCGATACTTGGATACAAACATCAACGAAGACGTGTACCAACGATTTTTGCGTCGCGCAAAATTTTGGGAGGTCCACAGAGACTTTTTCAAAAAACACGGATTTTTGGAAATGAACATACCGGTATTGGAACACATCCCCGGCGGCGCCGACGCTACGCCTTTTGTAACCCACATGAACGCAATTGACCAGGATTTTTATCTGCGCATATCACAAGAGCTGTATCTAAAAAGATTGATAGGCGGGGGTTATGAAAAAGTTTACGAGATTGGCCCACGCTTTAGAAACGAAGGTTTGTCCGACGAACACCTTCCCGAACACATGGCCATGGAATTTTACTGGGCCTATGCCGATTGGCAGGAAGGCATGAAATTTATCAAAGATTTATTCGGTTACATCATAGAAAACGTGTACGAGGGCAAGACAAACTTTAGCATAAGGGGCTTTGACGTTGACTTTTCCAAGGACTGGGAAGTAATTGACTTCTCGGAGATTATAAAATCCAAATACGGTGTGGACGTGCACAAAACAAATATTGACGAGTTGAGGGCCGCGGTAGCCACAGCCGGCGGAAACCCAAAGGAAGTCCTAAACACAAACCGAGGTGTTGACGCGCTGTGGAAGTACACTAGAAAAGAAATAGGCGGGCCGGCGTTTTTAATTAATCACCCAAAATTCTTATCGCCGCTTTCAAAATATAAAGTTGACGCGCCGCACATAACCGAGCGCTTTCAACCAATCATTGGCGGCACCGAGCTTGGGAACGGGTGGTCCGAGATAAACGATCCGCTCGATCAATTGGCACGGTTTAGAGAGCAGCAGGCAATGCGTGCAGCCGGCGATGACGTGGCGCAGATGTTGGACATTGACTATGTTGAGATGCTTGAGTACGGCATGCCGCCCACTTTTGGTTATGGGCATTCCGAGCGCGTCTTTTGGTATCTTGAAGACGTTTCGGCGCGCGAAGGCGTGTTATTCCCGCAGCTAAAGTTTGAACTTGACGTAAACACCAAGGAAATATATGGCCTCTAATTTGCCTTCGCGCGCGCAAGCCCAATTGCTGTTAGAAGAGCACGTTAAGGACACATATCAACTTTTACACGCGAAAATGGTGGCAACCGCGCTTGAAGCTTATGCGGCAAAACTAGGTGAAGACGCAGACTTGTGGTATCTCACCGGCTTATTACACGATCTGGACTATTTTGAACACCCCAACGAACACCCTCGGCTTGAGCTTGAGTGGTTTGCGCAGTGGGGATACCCGCAGGAGTTGATCCACGCGGTTGAGGCACACGCCAAGAGTATTCTGGGCATTACACCCTCGAGCAAGCTCGCGGCGGCCATATTGTCAATTGATGAGTTGGCGGGATTTTTGTATGCGTACAGCCTAATGCGCCCGGAGGGGTTTGCCAACATGTCGTCGGCGTCGGTGAAGAAAAAGTTTAAAGATAAGGCATTTGCGAAAAAGATAGACAGGGAAGAAATTATGTACGGTGTGGAAAAGTTTAGCGTTGACTTTGACGACCACATAACTTTTTTGGTTGGTGTTTTTGGGAAAATGTTCACCGTTGACAGGCAGAAATCCTGATCTTATGCTTTGGGTGCCATGTTAGACATTAAATTCATTAGAGAAAATCCCAAAGAGGTAAAAGCCGCTATAACCAACAAGCAGCTTGTCGGCACCGTTGACATTGATGCTTTGCTAAATCTTGACACCAAATATAGAAATCTTCTGGCAAAAGTAGAAACCCATCGGGCGCTCAAGAATCAACTTTCGGATAACATATCAAAAGTTGCAAAAGAGGAAAGAGGCAAACTTATTGAGGAGGCAACCGTGGTGAAGGCGGCGTTGCAGAAAATGGAAGCAACCCTGACGGAGTTAAAATCGCAGATAGAGGCATTGCTGCTTTGGATTCCGAACATTCCCGCAAGCGATGTGCCGTGCGGCAGCGACGAAACCGGAAACGTTGTAATAAGAACGGAAGGCGTCGTTCCAAAGTTTGACTTTGCCCCAAAGGATCACTTAGAGCTTGGAACAAGACTTGGAATTATTGATGTAGGACGGGGCGTAAAGGTCGGAGGCTTTAGAAGCTACTTTTTGGTAAACGACGGCGTAGAGCTTGAACAAGCACTACTTCGCTTTGCCGCCGATTACATCAAAAAACAAGGTTTCGAGTTTTATACGGTTCCGTGGATGGTAAATAGGGAATATTTGGTTGGGACCGGCTACTTTCCGTGGGGCGAAGAAGACCATTACAAAACGCAGGATGACCAGGGATTGATAGGCACGGCTGAAGTGTCGCTAACGTCCTATTATGCCGGTGAGGTTTTGGCCGAGGACGAACTGCCAAAGAAACTCGCGGGAGTCAGCCCGTGCTTTAGGCGAGAAGTCGGCGCGCACGGGAAAGATACCCAGGGAGTTTTTAGGGTTCACCAGTTCACAAAGGTGGAGCAGGTAATGCTTCTTCCCGAAGGAGAAGAGTTGTCTCGCGAGTGGCACGAAACCATGCTTGGCTACGCGGAAGACATTTTGACCGCACTGGAGTTGCCCTACCATATTTTGTTGATGTGCACGGGCGATATGGGCGCCGGCCAGCGTAAAAAGTACGACATTGAAACGTGGTTTCCGTCGCAAAATAAATATAGGGAAACTCACTCGGATTCTTATTTCCTGGATTTTCAGGCGCGGCGTTTGAATATTAGATACAAAACCAAAACCGGCCAAATTAAGTTTGTAAACACACTAAACAACACTGTGGCCGCCACGCCGCGCCTCCTTGCCGCCGTGCTGGAAAATCACCAGCAAAAGGACGGATCGGTTACCGTGCCAAAAGTCCTGTGGCCATACATGAACAAAAAGATACTCAAAGCAGCCTAAATCGTATATTATTATTGCAATGAGTGTTTTTGACGGCGTTGCGTTACCCAAGACGATTTACGAAGTTGACTCCAAATACAACGGGAAGATATCGGTGATACAAGTGGGCAAGACCAGAAAGTTGAGTGTGGACAACACCGTTCAGTCCATTAATTGGGATAGCCCTTCGGCCGGCAAAACGTGTTGGGGTGACATGGTTGAGTTGTTAAAACTTGAGGTGACGGACATGGCCAGTGTTATGGTGTTGGGTTTGGGGGGCGGTACCGTTGCGCATCTCATTTCAAAAGCATTTCCGCAGGCGATTATAGTGAGCGTTGAAATTGACCCGGCAATGGTTGACATAGCGAACAGGTTTTTTGGCGTTGATAAAATTCCCAACCACAGAGTTATAGTTGACGACGCGTGCAGAGTTGTTGTGGATCCCGATGAATTTGAACTCAAAGAAAGCACGTTTGACGCCCTTATCGTCGACATTTTTTGCGGCCAAACGTACCCCGATTTGGGTGATTCGGGCAATTTTGTCTCGCGCGCTGTTAAACTTGTTAAATCCGGCGGGCTTGTAATTTTCAACAGAATCTACTTGGAGGAGCACCAGGATGAAGTCAACAGCTTTATAGAGTTTATTGGCAATTACATTCCCAACATTCAAACGCGGGTTGTGGCGGGCAAGACCAATTCCGACAACATTTTGATCTACGGAAAGGTGTCTTGATGTTTGACGCGCACGCCATTGTGTTGGGCATAGTTCAGGGCCTCACCGAGTTTTTGCCCGTTTCCTCGTCCGGACACTTAATAATTTTTCCGCATCTTTTTGGCTGGGAGCAGCAGCAACTGGTTTTGGACACAACTTTTCATTTGGGCACCGCAGCCGCCTTGGTTGTGTATTTTTGGGGCGATTTGTTTGTTGTCTTTTCTTCTCTGTTTAGGGACGTTATTGGGAAAAAGGCCAAAGTCTCCGCGTACTCAGACTACGGAAGGCTTGGTGTGTATATTTTGATTGGTTCGTTTCCGGCGGGTCTAATTGGGCTGATGCTAGACAGTTTCATCGAAAGCAAGCTCAGGAGCGTTTCGGTTGTTGCCGCCTTTTTGATCCTTGGCAGCGTCCTAATGGTTATCGCCGAAAGATTTGCCAAGTATTCCGTTGATGTTTTGACCGCAAAGAAAAGTTTGGTAATAGGCCTGTTTCAGGCTTTGGCGTTGTTTCCGGGAATTTCACGCTCCGGTGCTACTATTTCGGCCGGGATGCTCTCCGGCCTTTCGCGCGAAGAATCGGCTAGGTTCTCGTTTTTGCTTTCGGTGCCAATTGTGGTTGCCGCGGCAAGTTTTAAAATCGCCGACTCCTTTTTGCAGCTGCAACACCTACAAAGCTCAACTCTGTTTTGGGGCTTTGTATCAAGCTTTGCAGTTGGCTGGCTCTCCATAAAATTTCTAATGGGATTTTTGAAAAAGCATTCGTTGTATTGGTTTGTGGCTTATCGTTTAGTCTTGGCGGTTGGACTGCTTTTGCTCTTTTGAGCGGTGATATAATCAGCCATATATGTCGCTGTTTGCAAGCATTTTTGACTCAAATGAATCGCAGCTGAAAAAACTTCGTCCGTATGTTGAGCAGATAAACTTTTTGGAACAGGAAATGAGCGGGTTTTCCGAAGAGCAAGTTAAGCAAAAGACCAAAGAGTGGAAAAGTAACCCGCAGGATTTGGACGAGCTTTTACCCCAAGCGTATGCGTTGGTCCGCGAGGTGGCAAAGCGGACTTTGAACATGCGGCATTTTGACGTACAACTCATGGCGGGGATTGCGCTGCACCAAGGCAAAATCGCCGAACAAAAGACCGGCGAGGGAAAAACACTCACCGCCACCCTTCCGCTTTATTTAAATTGTTTGGCCGGAAACGGCGTACACCTTGTTACACCTAACGACTACTTGTCTCGCCACGGCGCCGGTTGGATGGGCCCGATTTACAACTACCTTGGCGTGAGCGTTGGCGTGGTGATGGAAGACCGTTCCTTTGTTTTTGATCCGGCTTACGAAACCCGCGAGTTTCAGGACGACTATGCGACTCACTTGAGGGAAGTATCCAAAGCCGAGGCGTACAAGTGCGACATAACTTACGGCACCAACCATACTTTTGGCTTTGACTACCTGCGAGACAACATGGCGCGTGATCTAACCGATATTTCTCAGTTTAACCAAAACGGTCAATGGGGAACTCACAACTTTGCAATAGTTGACGAGGTGGACATGATTTTAATCGACATTGCCAGGACCCCCCTCATTATTTCGGCTCCGGCGCAAACGCCGTCGCACAGATACCAGGAAGCATCCGGCATAATAAAAGCGCTCATTAAAGACACAGACTACGACGTTGACGAAAAGTTTAGAACGGCAACGTTGAGCGATCTTGGGGTTAGAAAGGTAGAAAAGATGCTTGGCAACTCAAACCTGTACGAGCAGGATTTTGAGATGGTCCACCTCATTGAGCAGGCGCTAATTGCTAACGCTCTCTACGAAAAAGACAGGGATTATGTTGTCAAAGACGGAAAAGTTGTTGTTGTGGATCAGTTCACCGGCAGAATTCTGCCCAACAACAGATATGCGCAGGGTCTTCACCAGGCGATAGAGGCAAAAGAAGGCGTTACAGTGCAGCAGGAATCGGTGACAATGGCGGAAATTTCGTATCAGAACTATTTCAGAATGTATAAAAAGCTGGCTGGAATGACCGGAACCGCCGAGACCGAAGCCGAAGAATTCCACAAAATTTATAACCTTGAGGTTGTTGTTATCCCTACAAACAAACCTACCGGTAGAACCGATTTTAATGACGCTGTATACAAAACCGAAGCCGCAAAGTTTAAGGCGGCTGCTGATGAAATCCAACAGAGACACGAAAAAGGCCAACCGATTCTGATTGGTACCACCTCGGTTGAGAAAAGCCAAATGCTGCACGAGTTGCTCGCGCGCCGTGGAGTTACCCACGAAATTCTAAACGCCAAGAATCACGAAAAGGAAGCGTTAATAATTGCACAGGCCGGGCGCAAGGGCGC
>Ga0075589_121_pt1 | contig 8849 bp, 10 predicted proteins | sample RifGroC1_FD_68199 | JGI IMG/M metagenome (GOLD analysis project Ga0075589, IMG submission 68199) | candidate division WWE3 bacterium GW2011_GWC1_47_10
TCGCCTTCTTTTTTCTCATAAATCACAAACAGATAGCGCGCAACGCCGTAAATCACAATTGGGATGGTCAACATCATCCACTTTGGCGTTTTCAATATTGATGGTAAAACGCTGGCAAGCGGCGAGTCAATTGGCTGGGGCGAAACCTGAAACGTAAAGAGCGCGTAGCTTATTATGCAAAATGCCGACGACATTGAAATCATGCTGTCCAAAAGATTGTCCGGGTAATATCTTAGGGTTTTTCGCGTTTCGGCCGGTTTGTCCTCCAAAAGCGTTTTTTCCGACCGCCGCTTGCCAAAAGCCAAGAGGAGCGAAAGGCCTATTGTCGCCAAAATCAGCCACGATGATATTGAAATTTCCGCGGCCACGCCCCCCGCGTACACCCGCGCAATAAACGCCGACGACACAAGAAGCGCGTCCATAATGATTACGTTTCTAAAATAAAAAGTGTAGGCGATTTGAATGGCAACAAACAAAACCGCGGCCACCGTAAAAAAGCTGCCAACGTACGAGTACGAATACAAAATGCCGCCCACCAACAAAACTGCCGCGAGAGACCACGCCACTTTTACCGATAGTTTTCCCGACGGAATTGGCCTGTTCTTCTTTATTGGGTGCAGCTTGTCTTTTTGGGCGTCTCTTATGTCGTTCATAAAGTACGCGCCGCTTGAGAGCGCGCAAAAAATCACAAAGGCCCTGAAGGACATTAAAAAAGTTTCCGGATCAAAAATTGATCCCAAAAAGACCGGCGCCGCAAACACGCTAAAGTTTTTTAGCCATTGTCTTGGCCTCGCCGTTCGCAGAATTTGGTAAATAAGGTTAATCACGTGTTTTGATTATAACAAAGGGAGGTGGTTTGCAAACGGGTTAACGCATGGTATATGATATGAGTCACTTATGCTCTTGACTCCCCACACGCTTGTTGGCGTTGCCATTGCAACGGCGGTTCCAAATCCATATATTTCGGTTCCGTTGTCTTTTGTGCTCCATTTTGTGGGAGATACGGTGCCTCACTGGGATTTTTTTTCAAACAGCGAAAAGCACCAGCGAATTCAAGGGTGGAGGCCTTTAGCGGTTATGGCCGATTTGATTGTTGGCGTTGCCGTTGGGTTGACGTTTACTTTATATGCTTTGTGGGTGGCGGGGAACTCGAATTTGGCGCTAAACATTTTTCTGTGCGGCGTAGCCTCCGTTTTGCCGGACGCTTTGGAAGGCCCGTACATTTATATGGAAAACGAGCCGAAACTGCTAAGCTACATCACTTGGCTTCAAAAAAGGATTCAGTTTCAGGCGCCGTTGCCGTGGGGAGTTATTTCTCAAGCAATTGTTGTGCTTGTTTCCGCAGCATTGATTGCAAATTCAATGATATTAAAATAAATGCAACGCCCCCGGTTAGTATTAGTACCACAAGCAGTACGTGTTTTTCGGATGCGATTAGGGCCACTATTCCCAATATTGCCGTTGATACCCAATAAAATCCCGCAATCTTTTTTATGCTCCATCCGCGTTCGAGCAACAGATGATGCAAGTGGCCTTTGTCGCCTTGCCATGGGGGTTTCTTTTGGACGATTCTTTTGAATACCGTTATGACTGCATCCAAAAACGGTATCAAGAGGACAATCATTGCCGTGGCTACTTTGGCGCCGGTTAGGATTGAGAGCGTTGCCAATATCATTCCGGCGGCGGTTGCGCTAAAACCCCACATAATTTGCGACGGATGCCACGTGTATTTTGTTAGCCCAATACTGGCTCCGGCCGCAACCGCCGCCAGCCTCGCAATATCCAGCTGCGCGGGTGTAAGCCCGGCAAATCTTATTGATAGCAATGCCACAACAATAAACGCAATGCCCACAATGCCGGAATATTGCCCGTCAACTCCGTTGGAAAATGACAACATGTTTATAACCCACAGTACCCACAAGAAAGTAATTGCCACGGAAATTGGTGCCAAAGCCACGGATCCGGCGTTTACTATGAAGCTATTTAAGACAAAAGATCCCGCAATTGCGTTTATTCTTATTCCGGCAAAAATCACAAAGGATACGGCTATTGGTTGCAACACCAAAAGCCTAAACACCGGATTTCCAAAGAGCTTGAGCCGCGACCTAGGGTTTGTATTTGCAATATCGTCAAAAAGGCCTATCAATGCCGCGGTGAGCGCCGCAAATAAAATCGCCGCAATCTCTTTACTGACTACCACAAATATTATTGATGTTAAAACGAACGCTGCTGTAAAAACCACTCCGCCTCCTCTGGCCGACGGTTTTTCCAAAAGCATGCCCGGATGTTGATGGATTTGCGGATCCGTGACTATGCTGTGTTTTTTTGCAAACCTGATAAATACCGGTGTAGCAACATAAACCAGCAAGAATCCTATCAAAAACGGCATCACCAGCTTTAGGTAAGTGGGATCTACAAGCGGCGGAAACGGTTTGCTGGCAATCAAGATTATTCTAAGCAACGAGACCCCCAGTATTAGGTTTATGCCCGTAACCGTTGTTAGTGCGCCTTCCTGCGCGTATTGCATGAATTCCTTTTTTGAAATCATTGCCGCAACAAAGCCACCAATTGTTATAAGGATGGCAACAATGGGTATAACGAAAATGCTGGATTTTACGGCCAGTTGGTCTTGTCCCCATGGCAACGTGTACCACAGTGGAATTTGCTCGTTTAAGTAACCAAACCTTAGGATTAAGTACACAACCATTGCCGCCAAAATAGCCGCGTTGACAAAGCCAAACTCAATAAATTGTTTTGATACTTTAATCATTAATCATTTTCGCACTTTGGGCGTGTAATACAGGTCTTTCATTTTGACTCCCAGCATCATTCTTGTTTGAGCTTCAACAAAGGGAAAGAACGAAAATGTGAGCAAATTGAGAATAACCATTGGGCCTTCCAAGAACGCAAGCAGCTTTCTCCAGAAGGGCCAGTGCTTTGGAACAGGCGCCGCTATTCTCGCGCGATATATAGTCGCCGGTATTAAAAATATTAGCGTTATGGTCATTACGGCGCTCATAACGTTTGGCAAACTGTACGCAAAAATTGTTTGCTTTACGTAAGGATTTACCAAAGTGACAAGTGAGAATCCAAACGTTATCAAAAACACAACATTTATTAAAAGTACAAACCTTTCAAAGTGTTTTAATGTCCATGCGAGCTTCTTGAAAAAGGGAACTTTCCCGTTTACCATAAATCCTTTTATGGACATTGGAATTGTTATAGCGCCCCAACCCCACCTTAACAATTGTCTGTATAAACTTGTGTACGACCTTATGTAAGTTGCGCCTTCCACGGCGTCGGCTGAGTAAGGGATGTAATGGGCGGTGCCAACAAAATCGCCGTCTCTGGCAAAAAAGGCGCGCCAGTAGAAAACCGAATCGTCAATGCCCACCTTTACATCCCAATAGTTTGCGTCGATTAAAGTTTGCAAGGCGCACGAATACGCGGCGAGTGTGTCTTTTGTGGCCGGTCTGCCCATCACCCAATCCGACAAACCACCCAGCGTAACCGAATCTGCCTCTATGCGCATCATTGCCGGTACCTGCCAATGATTGTTGTTGAATAAATGGACCGCCGTTGTGTAAAAACGGTTGTATCTCTTGTTTGACGTGAGGTATATGTGTGTGAGTCTGGCCAGATACTGTGGGTGAATAACGTGGTCTGCGTCCAATGAGCTGAATATGTAGTTCTTCACATCTTTGTCCTTGCCGGCGTTTTTTAACTGTTCCACCGCGTGTCCGGCCCCCCATGTTCTGTTTGCGCCCCCAACGCCAACGGCCTCGCCGGGAATTCCTGCCGGGTGTACAAAAAACAACACGTCATCAAACAAGTCAATTTTGTCTTTTAGCAAGTCGTCCAGGTGTTGCTTTACCTGTTGTGCGCATTTTTCTTCTATGGTGTATATCAGCAGCACTTGCTTTGTTGGAAAAGCTTGTTCGATTATAGACGCAATTGACTGTTTTAAAATTTCGTGTGATTCATTTACCACGGGAACTAGCACAAAGTGTCTAATATCGGCCAACGCTGTGGGCAAAGTTGTCGGATCGGGCAACATCGCAAAGTCCAACTCTTTGCATTTTTGATTCCAGTCCATTCCCAGCTCCCTTTTATACCGCGAATATCCTATTGCAATGCCTATTTCGTGCTTAAAGGCAAGGTAAAACCAATAAACGGTCATGAAAGTAATAATGTAAACAACAACGGGGGGATACAACAACCCAAGCCACACGGGCGATAAGAGCAAAAGCCACGTGAGCGCTCCCGGCACAATCTCCAGTATTCTGTTCACAAAAACGTCATTTTTCGCCACCAAGGATGCCATCATATATTAAAGAGTGCGCAGGTATTATTGTAGGTTTGTTTCTCTACAAAGTCTAAAGGCGTATTTCTTACTTTTGCTATTTGTTCGGCTACAATTCTAACATATTTGGGTTCATTGGGTGTGTCTTTGTACGGCTGCGGCGGCAAATACGGCGCGTCTGTTTCCACCAAAAATCTGTCAGGCGGCACGTTTATTACCGTTTCCAAAATGTCATTTCCCGTTGGATACGTGATTATTCCGGAAAAGGAAATGTAAAAACCAAAGGCGAGTATTTTTTGTGCAAAATCCCAACTTCCGGTGAAGCAGTGAACAACGCCTTTTAAGCCTTTGCTTCTGTTCTTGTCTAGCAGGCTCAAAATGTGTTCGTCGCCGTTTCGGTTGTGGATGATAAGGGGCAGGCCGGTTTCCAGAGCGAGTTCAATTTGGGCTTGAAAAAGGTTGATCTGGTCTCCGATCGGCCTTTGGTTTTTCCGGTTGGTAATGTCAATTCCGCACTCGCCAATGCCCACCACTTTTTTTGACAAGCCGGCGATGCTTTGTAGCGCGATTTTTACATCGCCAATGTTACTGTTTTTATCCTCGTGTGGATAAATGCCAGCCGTTGAGTACACGTTGGCGAACTTTTCGGCAACCGCCAGGGAAGCTTTGCTGTCCGCAACGCTTGTACCCACAGTAATGAGCTTTACAACTCCGGCGCCTTTTGCACCCTCAACGACTTTTTCAGCATCTTTATACTTTGGGCTGGTAAGGTGACAGTGCGAGTCAATAAACATTGCATGAATGTTATCACAACGTACTGATTGACCGGCCAACCATTTGTTTGTAAACTTCCAGCATGAAAGTGTCTGCCGCTTTGCTCCTTGCTGCCGGTTTGCTTATAGCTTCTACTTCTGTTGTCCGTGCCGATGAAGACGCCACAACGGTTTTTGGCCGAAACTTAAAGTCCGCGGCTGTTTTTAGACAAAACAGGGAAGCCGCGCTTCAGCGATTTAAGGATGCAAGAAAGACCTACGACCAGTTAAACGAAAGCATCTCCAGCACAGAGACCTCGGCGACGGAAAGAAAATCGCTTGAAACCCAAGCCCTGGACAAAGTAAAAGAGCTTGTCATAAGGAAAATCGAAGCCGCGCAAAATCATTTGCAGTCTGTGGAAGAAAGAGTTGTGCAAACCGGCGATTTTACCGAAGCCGAAAAAAGCACGGTTTCATCTATTGTAGCCGCGTACAACAAAACCGCCGTTGAATACAAAAAACAAGCAACCGAAGCCGAAACGCTCGCGCAAGTGCGCGCCGTTTATACCAAATTCAAAGCATCCACAAAGGACGCGCTGATAGCCGTTAGAAAAATCTCGTTTTTTCTAAACGTATCTCAAATACCAAACATTGTTGAAAAATTGACGAAACAGTCCGAACAGATCAAAGAGCACATTAGTGCAGCAGCCGGTGCAGGCAACGATGTAACGGAAGCTACGGAAGTTTTTAACGGCGGATCTACCGGACTGGCGCAAGCCAAGCAGGATTACGACGCTGCAATCCTTGAGCTCAAAAACGTGGCGAGCCTGGATTTGGGCAAGGTAACCGGGCTCTTGGGCTCCGCGCGGACCAACTTAAGGTCTGCGCACAGCAGCTTTGCAACCGTATTGGCTTTGTTAAAGGATATGTACGGCGCACACCCGTGGCCGCTTAGGAACTAACATGGACGAGCAAAAGCAACAACAACCAATACAGCCGGTACAACCCGCGCAACCGCCTCAGGAGGCGCAACCCGCCGCCCAGGTTGCGCAGCCCCCCGTGCCTGCTATGTCTGCTCCGGCGCAGCTCACGCCAACACCCGAGCCGGTTCCCGCCCCCGCGCCGCCATCGTCGGCGACTATAGTAAAGCCGGAGGAAATCTCTAGCGTTGTCGCTCCGACGGGCGGTACAACCTTTTCGAGCGCGGCGGCTACTGCCGCCGCAAAGCGACTCAACATCACCGGTATTGGCAAACCGCTATTAATGCTTGCCGGCGTCTTGGTTGTTGTTGGCGCGCTCGCGGCCGGCGTGTACTATGTGAAGCTCCGAAATGTTGCCACGCAGCCCAAAGAGCCGGTTGTGCAGGCGCAGCCGCAGCCCCCGGCAAATCCCGTTTTGGACATTGAACACTCCCTGTTTGACATTGAAAAGGATATGGTGGATTTAGACACCGACGCCGACTTTGAAATCAATCTGGAGTTGGATTCAAATCCCTAAGCAGTCATCTCCCGGAGCGTTTTAGCTGCAAAAACACGGCCAAGTATAAAATCGCAAAAAGTCCAGCGTTTATTGCTGTGAGTACATTAAACGCTTTTAGTGCCATAAGCCCCGTTATGCAAAGCGATGTAAATGCCGCCCATTTGAGCGATCTTCTGTACAAAAGCCGCAAGTTGACCAGTTCCGACGCTCTTTTATATTTCCACGCGTAAATTGGAAGCGAGAGCAATGATGTGAGCGCGGCAAAGAGTGTTGCCAAAAAGGCCAAAATGTTTCTGGGCGAATTTGGCGCGGTGTTGATTAGCGCGCTGATCCACAAGGCCAAGAGTGCAACCGTTGCGATTATTGCTGTGTAGATGAATCCGGGCATGTGTACATAATATCAATATTGGACGGTGGTGCGCACGGCGGCAGGTCTTTCTCAGACACGGAATCCGGCAGCGTATAACTCTCCAACTAATCGGCCGCCGGTTCCTTGCACGCGCCCGCGGATTTGCGGGCTGTGTGTATTCTTCGAGAAGACCTGCCGCCGTGCGCGCCACCGTCTGGATTTGCTAGAATACACGCATGACCCCCGCACAAACAATCCTGGTCTTTTCAGCGCTTCTTATCATCTCAATGATTTTCGTCGCCGTTTATATCTCAAACCAAATAAAATCGGCATCCGGCAAAGGCGAAACCGAGAAAATGCTTTTTGACATGGTCAAAGAAATGAAAGCCGAGATGAAGGCCAGCGTTGATAAGGGTTCGCAAACGGTTGAGGAACAATTGCGCCATCAACGCGACTCAATGGACAAACAAACCAAAATGATCTGGGAGCGGTTGGACAACGCGTCAAAGGTAATAGGCGGGGTGCAAAAGCAACTGGGTGAAATAGGCGAGTTTAGCAAAGGCATGAAGGATTTGAGCAACGTATTAAAATCGCCGAAACTACGCGGAGGCCTTGGCGAGCAGCTTTTGTACGAGATTTTGGCCAACGCGCTTCCCAAAGAACTTTACAGAATGCAATATAAATTCAGAGACGGAAGCGTGTGCGACGCGGCAATTGTGACAAAAGACGTGATAATACCCATTGACGCCAAGTTTTCCATGGAGAATTTTAAGCTGATGTTGGACGCCGAAACCGATGAGGAAAGGGAGCGCGTCAAAAAGGAATTCATTCGCGATGTGAAAGTGCGCATTGACGAAATTGCCTCAAAATACATTTTGCCCGAAGAAGGTACGGCGGATCATGCCATAATGTACATTCCATCGGAAAATGTTTTTTACGAACTCATTGTGAACACGCCGCAAATTGAAGAATATTCAAAGAAGCGCAGCGTGACGCTGGCGTCGCCGAACACGCTGACTTACATTTTGCGCTCGTTTTTGCTGGCTTACCGGCAGTACGAGTTACAGCAGCACGCCGGGGAGATTTTAAAAGCTTTGGGCGGAATTGCCGTTGAAGCCGGTAGATTTAGCGGCGAGCTTGAAGTTTTGGACGGCCACATTGGGAGAACTGTTAAGTCAATGGATAACGTGAAGACAAAGTTTGGCAAGCTCACCGGCAAGATTGAGTCGGTGCAGGCCTTGGGCGAGGTTGAGAACGTGCCCATGCTTGCCGACGGCGCAGATGCAGATAAAGAATAATCCCATAGCGTTGATTTAATTTCAATAACAAGCTAGAATGCTCCCAATCTGGAGCAAAAGGAGGCTCTTATGGGACTGGTGCCGAAGTTTAGGGTTAGGCAGAAGGTGGTGTATGCGAGGATGGATGAGAGGGCTGTGGCGCTACTATCCAAAGTGATCAGGCGGTACCGGCCGGGGGTGTACATTTCGGCCGACGACGAGCTCGCGATACAAAATGCGAGCTCGAAAATACTTGCCCTGAAGGAGTGTGTGGGCGAGGGGACTCCAGTTTGCGAGGTCATCCCCTCACCGCCCGCGACGAGGTATACAATCTCGTTGCGCGGTTGGGCCGTTGTTGTTGACGAGGGCTGCCTGGACGCGGTGATCGAAGAGTGAGAAAGGAGAATCCGGATGATCATAATCATCAAAGGTTATGGTAGTTGGGGGGACCGTGACCGAGGGTTGAAAAGGGATGTGCGCGAAACGAGGCGCGCATCCACAGAGGCGGAATTCATTTCCGCCACGAATGCTATGCGACACCTCTGGTTGTCGTACACGCGTTCCGACAACAAGGCTATGGTCGTTTACTACCACGACGTATTGGATCTCTTCGGCCCGAGAGACCAACAAGGAACCGATGCCGAGGAGAGCTAAGATGGCCAAGATAACCATTAGAGTGTACGCGAGCG
>Ga0075589_128_pt1 | contig 7475 bp, 7 predicted proteins | sample RifGroC1_FD_68199 | JGI IMG/M metagenome (GOLD analysis project Ga0075589, IMG submission 68199) | candidate division WWE3 bacterium GW2011_GWC1_47_10
AAGGAAAAGAAGGAGAAAAAGGAAAAGGCCACAGCGGACAAAGATCTTGCTAAAGGGATCGGCAACGCCGTTGTCAACGCACTGCACCAATCCGCCCATGAGGAGGAGTACCAATGACTGCCCAAAAGGCCCGCGAGCCACCAACCAATGAGAAATCACTTGGGGGTGCCGCGGGCCTTTTGCTTTTCGCGCGTTGTGTCATCCTGAGCGTAGCGAAGGATCTAGCCCGCCGAAGGCGTCATAGCAGCAGGCGCTTCGCTGGATGTTTCGCTACGCTCAACATGACGGTTCTGCCGTCATCCTGAGCGTTTTATTATCAGCCCAACCAACTACCTTGGCCACTCAGCCACAATTAAGGGCCCCGGCTCGCCAAGTTCTTGCCAAAGCGCCTCGGTCACAAAGGGCATAAACGGGTGCAAAAGTCGCAAACTCGTCGTCAGCACTTGGCGAAGAACAGGAGCCGCGTCCCCCCGTCTGTCCTTGACCTTCTCAATATAAACGTCAGCGAACTTGTGCCACACAAAGTCGTACAACTCCTGCGAAGCTTCGCCAAGCCGGTACGCCTCCATGTAGTCTGTCACCTTAGCTACGGTGATTTTTAGCTCATCCAAGATCCGCGCATCGTCCACGTTTTTACCATCGCCACCGCCCGTACCGGCCTCGCCGGCCATAGTCACAAACCGGGTAACGTTCCACAACTTGTTGGAAAAATTCCTGTATCCCCTAATTCTCTCCTCCATTTGCCCTTTGGAGATCATTAGGTCGTTGCCGTTATCCCTGCCGGCAACAAGCGCCATGCGCACGGCGTCGGCTCCGTACTGGTCAATGGCCTCGTTTGGATTTACGCCGTTGCCCAAAGATTTGCTCATTTTTTTGCCGGTATCGTCGCGCAGGACTCCGTTGATGAGGGCGACTTTAAAGGGCACATCGCCGGTTAGATACAAGCCAAACATAATCATGCGCGCCACCCACAAAAACAAAATTTCGTACGCCGTGTTCATAACGGATGTTGGATAGAATTTTTCAAAATCGCCGGTTCCGGAAGTTTTCAGCGTTGTAACCGGCCACTGGCCCGAACTAAACCAAGCGTCAAAAGTGTCTGGGTCCTGAACAAGGTTGCTCCCGCTGCACTTTGGGCACTTGACCGGCCTTTCAATGGAAACAATGGGGTCATCCAAAATGTCCGTTTTGGCGCGCGTGTCGTTTTGCGCGAGCAACTCAAACTCCCTTTGTTGTTCCGACGATGTTTGGCAGCCCGCGCAATACCACACCGGCAGCCGGTGCCCCCACCAGAGCTGGCGGGAAATGGGCCAGTCGCGAATTTGGTTCATCCACGCAAAATACATGTGCTCATACTTTTTGGGGATGATGACAACTCGCCCATCCTCAACGGCTTTAATCGCCGGCTTCGCCAGCGACGCGATCTTCACAAACCACTGACGCGATATAAGGGGTTCTATTACCGTTGCGCACCTCTCGCACGTCTTTACGTTGTGCGCGTACTCTTCCGTTTTGACCAGCTTTCCGGCGGCCTTTAGCATGTCAACGGTTTTGGCGCGGGCGGCAGTTACATCCAACCCCGCCAATTCCGCGGGAATATTGCCGGTCATGCGCCCGTCAAAATCAATAACAGAAACAACCGACAAGGCGTGCCTTTGGCCAATCTCATAATCGGTGATGTCGTGGCCCGGGGTGACTTTAAGAGCGCCGGTGCCAAATTCCGTCTCAACGGCGTCATCGGCGATGACGGGCACGGATTTGTTGATGAGCGGTACAACCGCCGATTTGCCGATTAGGCTCTTGTAGCGCTTGTCGGCCGGATTAACCGCCACAGCCACGTCCGCAAAAATCGTCTCGGGACGCACGGTAGCAATGGTTACGGTGCCGTAATCCAAATAATACAATTTGTCGGTTTGTTCTTTATCAACTGTCTCCAAGTCGGCCAAAGTGGTTGTGCATCTTGGGCACCAGTTGACAATGCGATAGCCGCGGTAGACCAAACCTTCGCCGTACATGCGCACAAAAGTTTCCAAGACCATTTTGGAGATTTCGGGGTCGAGCGTGAATTTTTCCCGGGACCAGTCGCAGCTTGCGCCAAGCGCGCGCAGCTGTTCTTCCATTTTTTCCTTGCTCCACATGCAAAAGTCATAACATCGGCGATGAAACTCCGCGCGGCCCAACGCGTGCCTGGTGGTGTTTTCTTCTTTTTTGAGCTTTTTTTCAAAAGTGACTTGGGTGAGGATGCCCGCGTGGTCAACGCCCGGAAGCCACAAGGTTGGATCGCCCTTCATACGGTGGTATCTAACGAGCGCGTCTGAGACGGCGACGAAGGTTGCGTGGCCAAGGTGGAGCTCTCCGTTGGCGTTGGGGGGCGGCATGACAATGGAGAAGGGCGCGCCGGTTGCGGTTTCCAACGGCTTGAAGTAGCCGCCGTCTTCCCACATTTTGTAGATGTCCGATTCGGTTGTTTTGTGGTTGTAGGTTTTGTCCATATGTAGTTGTTTGGGCAGGACCCGCTGCCTAATCCTCTACTACCTCGCCATCCAATATATCTTCTTTTACGTCTGTATGAAGTATAGTCCCCTTTCTGTGCTTCAAATACCGCAAGAGCAGGGTTACAATTAAAACTCCCAAGTCATCGGCAAAGCCCACGGGGAGCAAGACGTCGGGGATTATGTCAAACGGCAAAAGCGCGTATAAAATCGCCGCAACCAACATCCAGTTATTTTTGAGAAAAAGCTTCATGAGCCCAATGATACCATGAGTTATGCCTGTGGGGGCTTGTTGACAACAACAGCGTGAAATGTGACTTTATACCCGTCATCGCGTAGCGCTTCACAGGATGAGTGGAAATGGTCAAAGTCAACGGGGATGGCGGGGTTGCCGGAGTATTCTACGCGGAGCCTTCCCGGGTAGGCGCTGTTTTGGCCGTCTTCGCGGAATTTAAAATACGCGGCGCGTTCGGGCGCATCGCCGCTGCTACACACAACAACTAAGCCTAAGGCGTTCAAATCGTAAGCATTGTATACAGCGGCAGTGAAATTTTCCTCGCCGTCCGAAAGCACAGTGTGGTGCTTTTTAATCCCGCTCTCCGGATCGGCGGCTAATGCCGCGGCTAGTTCATCGGCGGTGCCGGAAACGCGCGTCCACTTATTAAAGTACAGCGTTTCCTTCGCCTTCCTCAGTTTTTCAACTCGCGCGGCTTCGGGCGGCATGGGAAGATCAGTATAGGCATGGTTACGCACCGAACTATCGGCTTCAACGGTTCCCCACATGGAAGGACTCACTACCATATCATCCATGCTAACACAAATTACATATCGACAAAACACTTTTGCACGCTATATAATCGCCATGTGAACGTGTACAAATTCATTGGCCTTGTGTTTTTGCTCATTGGCATGTACGGGATGGTTAGAACGGCGATCAACTTTTTGGTCTTGCCAAAATACCCAACGGCGGGTGTGTTGTCTTTTGATGTTTTTGGCTCCAATCCAAACGTTGAGTTTGCACAAAAGGAAACCGACTGCTTTTACCCAAGGGCTTTTTACGATGACGCCGGCACCACACGGGATCCCAACGAAAATGAACTGACGCAGGTTATTAGGGAACAGGACCACTGCGTGGCCAACATTGACGAAACAAGAGCAAATACAAAAGTAAACGACATTAGCGTTTCGGCCTTTTTTCTAACTTTGGGCGCGGGCGTTTTGATGGCCGTTGCCCAACCGCTCGCCAGAAAACAAAAACCAGCCAGTTAAATCAACAGGGTCAAATGGCATTTACAAAAAAAGCGTTGCCTAAAAAATCAGACAACATTTCCCAGTGGTACAACCAGCTTGTGCTGGAAGCCGGTTTGGCCGACTACGGCCCGGCAAAAGGCACAATGATTTTTAGACCTTACGGCTTTGGTATTTGGGAAAATGTTCAAAAAGCCATGGATGTTGAGATAAAAGCAAAGGGTGTGGAAAACGCGTATTTCCCCATGTTTATCCCCGAATCGCTGTTGAGAAAAGAAAAAGAACACGTGGCGGGCTTTTCGCCGGAATTAGCGGTTGTCACAATTGGCGGCGGCGAGGAGCTGGAAGAAAAACTGATTGTGCGCCCAACCAGCGAAACCATAATGTACGACGCGTATTCCAAGTGGGTACATTCGTGGCGGGATTTGCCCGTGCTGATAAATCAATGGAATAACGTTGTGCGATGGGAAAAACGCACGTACCTGTTTTTGCGAACAACCGAATTTTTGTGGCAAGAGGGCCACACAGCGCACGCAACGCACGCAGAAGCGTATGAGATGGTTTTGTGGGCAATCAACATGTATGAAAATATTTACAAAGAGTTCTTTGGGATGGCGGGCTACGTGGGCATTAAGTCCAAGGCCGAAAAATTTGCAGGCGCGCTGACAACGCTAACTTTTGAATCGCTGATGCCGGACGGAAAAGCATTGCAAAGTTGCACTTCGCACGATTTGGGTCAAAACTTCTCGGTGCCGTTTGAGATTAAGTTTCAGGATAAAAACGGGAAAACGGAACACGTTTGGCAAACGAGCTGGGGGCTGTCAACAAGGTCAATTGGCGGGCTGATTATGGCGCACGGCGATGACAACGGGTTGATACTTCCTCCAAGGTTAGCGCCGATTCAAGCCGTGATTGTACCCGTTGACACGCAAGGCACCGTTGTTGAGTATGCGAACAAGATCGCCGATGTTTTAAAGGGTGCCGGCGTTAGGGTTAGGGTTGACGCAAGGGATTATGAGACGTTTGGGTTTAGGATTAATGACTGGGAGCTAAAGGGTGTGCCCATTAGGGTAGAGGCGGGCGGCCGCGAAGCGGCCGCCCAAACGGCGACGCTGGTAAGAAGAGACAACGGCGTCAAAGAAGTTGTCTCGCTCGCCAAGCTCGCCGCTAAAGTACAAACAACGCTTGACGATATGCAACACGGGTTGTATAGCCAAAACAAGGCTTTTCTGGAAAGTAACACGTCCGAAGCGGAAACATACGCAGAGTTCAAAAATATCATGGAGGCGCGCAAAGGCTTCATCAGGGCGTTTTGGTGCGAAAAGGAAGATTGCGAAAAAAAGATAAAAGAGGAGACCAAGGCGTCTACTCGCTGTTTGCCGCTTGATGCCAAAGAGGAATCAGGAAATTGTGTTTATTGCGGTTCTCCTGCAAAACACAAATGGTTGTTTGCCCAAGCTTATTAGTCCGCAATGACCAGCGACGGGTTGGGTTGTATCTCACTTAGCTTTTTTTGCGTTTGATTAAAATAAGCCGCCGATGCTATGACTACGGCGTTGTCGGTGCAGAGGCGTGGCGGCGGGATGTGCAGGGTAAATCCTTGTGTGCCGACTTCGGCGCGCAAACGGTTCCTTAAGTGCGAGTTCGCCGCCACGCCTCCCCCAACTATCACTGACTTTACACCAAGCCCCTTTGCTGCTCGCATGGTTTTTGCCACCAAAACATCAACAACGGCGTCTTCAAACTCTCGCGCTACAACCGCCACCGGATACCGGCCCTTTTCTACTAAGCGCTTCACGGCCGTTTTCAATCCCGAAAAGGAAAAATCGAAGGTGGCTTGGTCCAGCATCGGACGGGGGAGCCGCGGGCAGCGGCTCGAGTTCGCGGGGAAAACTTCCTGCGCTTTCCGTGACAGCGGCCCGCGCATGAGCACCAAATCGGTGTGGCCGCCCGATACGATCAACACAACAGCCGGCAGCGCCGGTGCATCGCTGCCGATAAATGCGGCATAAATGTGGCCGACCAAATGATTCACCGGAATCAACGGCTTATCCCACGCCATGGCCAAAGCCTTGGCTGCTTCAACGCCAACAAATAGCGAGCCTATAAGCCCGGGACCAACGGTTACGGCCAACGCGTCTATATCCGCGGCGGAAACGCGCGCTTTCTTCAAAGTCTCTGCAATTGCCGGCACCATAAACTCAACCTGTTTGCGCGCGGCGACTTCCGGCACCACGCCACCGGTTTTTTTGTGCAATTCCTGCGAAGACGCTACCACCGAAGAGATCTCGTAAATGCCATCTTCAACCAACGCGGCGGCGGTTTCATCGCACGACGTTTCAATGCCAAGGATCAACATGAGGTGATTATACAGGGCTGCAGGATGGCGTCTTTACTGGGACAGGACTTTTTGAACCTGGAGCAAGGCTTCGCCAACGGTTAGGTCTTTGGACAAAATCTTGGCAACCGCGTCTTTCAATGCGTCAACCTGATTCTTGTTCCCAGAGCGCGCCGCCAGCTCGCCGCCGGCCGCGTAGGGGGCGCTGCGCACAACCGCGCTCAAATAGTTATTGTCGGCTAAGTCGGACCCGAGCGAGACAAGGCTGTACGGCGCGCCAAAAGTCCTTGTTTTGGACGCTTCGCTAAATAACATCCGTTGTTGCTCTTCCTGCGCCAAAAAGGTCAAAAACTTCCAGGCTTCGTCTTTGGCCGGGCTGTTAGCCAAGACGGCTTCCATCCAATAACTTCCCCAACTCACCGGGCTGTCCAAAAGCGCCTGCGGGACCGGCGCAACGCCAATGTTCACTTTGGGTGCGGCTTGGATAACATCAAGCAAGCCCCAGCTTGGAACAAAAATCATTGAAACCTGGCCTTTGGCAAAGGCGGTCTTGGCTTCCGGCAAGTCCGCGCTCCAAACCTTGTCTTCACGCAAAAAGTTCAGGTAAAAAGTTAGCGCGTCCTGCGCGGCTTTGGTGTTTAAATCCTGCGGTATTTTGACACCGGCTTGAGACCACATTAAGCCCAAAATGTCGCTGAAATGGTCGATGTTATTAGCGGCGCCCATTGCCGCCCCTCCGCGAACAACCAACTCGTTGCCCGGATCGCCGGCTCTAATTGTTAATTCCAGCGCCAGCCGTCTGAATTCCTCCCACGCGGTGGGCGCGCCCGTTTGGCCAATTTCATCAAAATGGTCCTTGTTGTATACGAGCACAAGCCCGTCGTAATAAAGCGGGAGTGCATAAATGTTGCCGGAATAAATTGCGTCCTTGCTGACGATTGGATAGAACTTGTTGTTAAAATCGCCCACCGGCATGAGTTTGTCCGGCATGGGCGCCAGCACGCTTTTGAGCTTTGGCATCCAGCTGTTGTGCACACGAACAATGTCGGGCCCGCTGCCTTGTTGGGCGCGCTCAAAAATTCTGTCCTTGTACGTGGCCAGATCCATTACGGAGCGGTCTTCGTAGTTAATGGCGATGTGGGGGTTTTGCTCTTGGTATTTGTCGATTAAAGCCTGCATCACCGGCGCCGGCTCCCACAAACCCCAGTACGTTAGCGTGACCGGTTGCGGTGCTTTCTTAAAAAAACCGCCGATCACCGGCAAATCCGATATTGTGCAGCCGGCCAGGAAAAATGCGGAAAAACCCAGTAAAGCAAGTGTGGGCAACTTGTATCTCATTGAGTCTTAGTATAGGACAATGCCAATCCAAGCGTCAACCAAAATAAAAGCTGAGTCTG
>Ga0075589_122_pt1 | contig 7411 bp, 10 predicted proteins | sample RifGroC1_FD_68199 | JGI IMG/M metagenome (GOLD analysis project Ga0075589, IMG submission 68199) | candidate division WWE3 bacterium GW2011_GWC1_47_10
ATGGACGGAATCGGTAGGATCTCCATACCACAGGAACCTCGCACCTGACAGTAACGCTCCAGTCGGAACATTGTCAGTCAGCGTAACATTGGTTCCGCTGAAACTCGCAACCGTAGTATGGAACCAAGTGCCATCCGGTTTTTGAATGGCGACGTCATCACCATTCGCTAGGCCAGGGTCGGCAGTGATAACCACTACCGCCTGTGCAGCAGCCGCCGCTGCTGAAAGAGTAGTCCTGCCCTGACTTCGCATTGCAGTCAGAGTATGGGCAGTAGCCGCCGTAGTAGTGACAACTTTTTTCAGGTAAGTATACTTGCCCCTCTTGCTGTCAGTACCATACTTCACCCGCGTATCAGCGACGTCGGTCTTGTGGCCGTATCCCCACAGAGCTTCTTGCAACTGCATTTCAAACCCTCCATGTACGGGAGCCAAGCGAGAGGATAACAGTTATCGTGCCGCCTGGCAAACCCACTATCTGTAACCACTTTCGGGCGAATCAAACTTGCGTATTGCTAATGATCGAAGCATAACCGCCCAGCGTCAACTTTCCGCCAAAGCGGACCCGTGCCACAATCAGCTTCTCGTTCTTCAGGGCGAGGCCCTGCAGGTTTGAGAAGCCGACGGCCGAGAGAATAATCAACGGAATTATGTAGTGCATTATGTGCGTGCCCGGATTGGAGAAGGATAGTTGAAAAACAATAAAGGTTACGCCAAACCACAAAAGAAAAGGGGCCGCCTCTTTGAGATAACCTTTCTGAAAGACGGCAAAAATGAAAAACAAACCGACAAAACTAAACGGGTTGTAGACGCTGTAAGTGTATAAACTGCTGTTTTCAAGATAGACGCCGCTGTATAACCGACGAATGATGTAGTCGAATGTATGTTCGTAGAAGTAACCGCCGACAACGTACGGGACATAAAAGGGGAGTGTGATTGCCAGAAACGGTGCAGCAAACCACAGCACATACTCAACCAGAACGGCTTTGCTTTTGGTTTCAAGATAATGCCTGATTAAAAAGTAGGCGAGTGGCAGAGCAAAGAAAACGGCGTCGTAGTGCGACAAGAACGCCAAAGCTAAAGCAGCGGCCGAACCGGCGAGAAGTGGTGCGCGGCGCGCGCGCGCGCCGCGCACATACAAAGCACACAACCAAATAGAAACAAACCCAAACAAAAACAAAAAGCTCTGATACTGCACTGTCCGGCTAAATGCCACAAAAAAACCATTGGTAGAAAATAGCAGCGAGGCTACAACCGCTGCGTTAAACCCAAACAACTCCTTGATCAAAAAGTACAGCGCAAAAACCGCCAACGTGCCGGCAAGTGCAAAGGGAAGTCTTAACACGCCCTCGTCAAATCCGCCGCTCATTTTCTCCATAACCCAAGCGGCCACAAACTGAACCGGCCCTTTCCGCTGGTTCAGCAGAAAATCTTTGGCTGAAACGTCTTTGCGCAAAAACAAGGCTTTTGTTTCATCACCGTAAAAATGGGAGTAGCCAAGCTGCGGAAACCTCAAGAAGATAGTTACTACCGCCAGCAAAGCAAGAAACAGGGTCGAACTGGGTTTAACCCAGTTCGACCCGAAAATACGGCTTCGTAACAACATATACTCTTTAGCTGTCCAAATTTGCCAAAAATCTTTCCGCGTCAATTGCAGCCATGCACCCAAAACCCGCCGCCGTGACGGCTTGGCGATATTTGTAGTCGTAAACGTCGCCGGCTACAAAAATGCCTTCTTTTGAGGTTAGCGTGCAGTTTGGGTGGTGTTTGCACTGCGGGTGGGCCATGTCAATGGTTACATATCCGGTGTCGCCAACGCTTATGAAGCCTTTGAGGAAGCTGGTGTTTGGTTTGTGCCCAATGGCCACAAACAAACCCTCTACATCAAGCGCTCTTTCCTCGCCGGTTTTGTTATTTTTGATGTTTACACCGGAAACCTTCTCGCTACCCAAAACTTCGGCAACTTCGGTGTTAAACGAAAACTCAACCTTAGGGTTTGACAACGCACGGCTCTGCAGTATCTTGCTGGCACGCATACCGGCTTGATCAGTTCGCACTAACACGTAAACTTTTGACGCAAATCTGGTCAAAAACAGCGATTCTTCCATTGCCGAATCGCCGCCGCCAACAACTGCCACCACATTGTCTTTAAAGAAAAACCCGTCACACGTAGCACAGCCGGAGACTCCTTTGCCCCAAAGCCTTTGCTCGCTTTCCAACCCCAACCACTTTGCGGAAGCGCCGGTGGCAACAATTACGCATTTGCCAACAAATTGCTTACCCTCGCTGGTTTTCACCGTGAAGTGCTGGGAGACCGATCCGGAAACTTCCGCGGCGTCTTCATTCACAAACACAACTCCAAACTTTTCAGCTTGTGTTCGCATCTCTTGGATTAATTGCGGGCCCAAAACGCCATTTGGAAAGCCGGGGAAGTTTTCCACGTCTGTTGTATGCATCAGCTGGCCACCCGGTTCACACCCGGCAACAACCAGCGACTTTAGAGCCGCACGCGCGGTGTATATTGCCGCCGTAAGTCCCGACGGCCCACTCCCAAGTATTAGTACATCGTATAGTTCACCCTGCATAAGGACAATTATACGTAACTTTTCTTCAAAGCCAAGGGTGCAGAGTGCCGCCCTACTGCGCCTTGCCCAAAACAGCATCCTATAGTATAATGCTTCCGGAGCTTCTTAGGAGGCTCTTTTTCTCGCTATGATGGAAACATTGGCTATATTACCGCTTATAATCTCGTCATTAACCTCACAACCCGTTGAGGCTGATTTGGTTGCTCTAAACACACAAACGGATGTTCAGCTGGTGGTGCCGTTTACCCATCAAGTCAGCGATTTATCGGAGGAAAGCAAAGCGCTAATTTCAAACACGGCGTGTGGTCCTGCTTCACTAACAATGGCCTTTGACTATTTGGGCTCGGAACTAACTTTGGAAAGCGTAATAGCCGGATTGCCTCCCACTGTCTATATAAAGGGGGACAAATTTTACGACTTAAAGTCTGGGGCTTCCCCTTTTGGCTTTGAATCGGTTGACATAGAACAATCGCCGACAGCCATATATACCGCACTAAGCCTGGGCAACCCGATAGTTCTAAACATTCAAAACTACGATGGTATTTTGGGCCACGCACTTGTTGTGACCGGAATCAGGGGATTTGACAGCGAAACGGGCAAGGCCACGTCTCTCATCGTCCACGACCCGTTTGTCGGCCCATACAGAGAATTTAAATATGTAGATGCAAACACACTTATGCAGCCGGAGGGTTTTGTTAACCCTATTGGCATAATCAACCCGTTCTATGTGAAAATACCAAAGGTATAGGCCAACAAAACGGGGCTTGCATACCGAAAAGAGATGTGCATAATCTTTTTGTATGAACAAACCTACACCAAAAAGAAAAATTTCTTTCAACAATGTAAGCCCCGATGCGCTTCACGCGATTGTTGCCCAAGCCCAGAGCATAAATCCGGATCAGGCAGAAGAGCATGAGGCTGACGGTCACAACCTAAAACCGGCAAAGAACAAGAAGATTGACTCTGTCGACTATATTGCGGAGCTTGAGCGTGAAGAAGAATTCACCGAGTAATGTCAAACCTCCTTCTCAAAATAAGCGGGAGCCGAATAAGAAACAAAAGCATTTTCGCCCACCAACTATTCATCTATGACGATTTGATGGTTTTTAAGAAGCGCGGGCTCATTAGGAAGCACGAGGTAAGCATTTCTTACAATCACGTGTCACAGATTTATCTGCGAAGGGGGCTGTTTTATTCGGACTTGGAGATAATAAACACGGGGGGCATTGAAAGTATATTCATAAGGTATGTGCTAAACAAGCCGGCGGAAATGGCTAAAAAGGTGATTGACAGAAAAATACACTTTGCCCACCAAAGGCAAAAAGGCATTACTACGGTTGCGGACGATAGAAACGAGGTTATGAAGTTGGAAAGGTCTCTGCAAAGGCTTGAGGAGCTGTTAAGCAAGGGTAGAATAAGCAAAAGAGAGTATAATTCGATGCGAACCGGACTGTTGAAAGAGCACTACGACTAGTTTGCGGCGGTAGTTCAGTTGGTAGAATGTCTCCCTTCCAAGGAGAAGGTCGCCGGTTCGAACCCGGTCCGCCGCTCCAGGCACCCGTAGCTCAATGGATAGAGCAGTTCCCTTCTAAGGAAAAGGTTGCAGGTTCGACCCCTGCCGGGTGCGCCAAATGTCGAACAAGCCCGAGTGGCGGAATTGGCATACGCGCGACACTTAAAATGTCGTCCCGCTTAGCGGGATGTGGGTTCGAGTCCCACCTCGGGCACCAATCTGCTAAACTTATTCATGTGAAAAGCGCAATTACCATCTTCCTTGTTGCCGCAATCTTTTCCCTTGTTGGCATTATAGTCGCCAGCAACTACGCGCAGCAAAAGTCGGTTGACAGAAGCAAACTCCCGGAAAAAGTTGAAATGAACAAAAGCTTTCAAAAGTGGATCACAAACCTCAAAAACAAAGGATTTGTCATTGAAGCCGACGAGTTTAGGCTTTTGGAAGAAGTAGAGGTTTACAACACAAAGTGGATTACAGTCTCCTCCATTGACAACCAAGATGTGAAGTTGCAATTTGACGAAACACTAAAGGCAGCGGAAGACGTTAAAGGCATTGTTTTCTCGCCAAACGACCGTGAGTTCATTGACTACCGCTATACAGACCGCGGAGAATACTTGGCCCACGAGGCAAGGTTCTACGGTTTGCGCGAAGACAAAGTTATTGACGCACGCATTTTGGATTGTTCGGTAAGAGCCAACTGCTACTTTGACCGCGCGTATTTTATAGACAACGATGTTTTTGCGATTTCGGAGATTTCACGGAATTTGGATGAGGATGATGTTGAAGTGCCGGTTTGCGATACCGGAGGGATCTGCACGTACACGTTTAAAATCCACGTTATTGACTTAATCAACAACAAACGCCTGATTTATGAATCCAAGCCTTTTGACGTTGTTTTGGATGAGGCTATTGAGAATCTTTGAGTTGCTACTTATTGCAAGTTGACCTATAGACAATTATACTGACGATGTTGAGGCTGGAGAGGAGACTACGATGCTTACAAGGGAAGAGGCCGGAAGGCAGCTGGCCTTGAGCCAGAACAACGAGGTTTGGTCAGGACTTGTTCTGGTTGTATTCGGAATGGCAAACATAGTGCTGGCTGCACTGAAGATTGCGGTTTTGTTCGAACTCACAGAATTCGCATCGGCGCTGCTAATTCTGTTTTGCCTACACAACCTCCACCTGGATTACAAGGTGGGGTTTATGATCCATGGCAATACGTGGGGAACAAGCCATCGCATCGTCGCAGTGTTGATGATGCTAGCGTCGCTAATGGCAGCGACAGCGGCGTTCTGGACATACCTCACAGACGCAACGGTGCTTTGGGTAACCATTGCTCATGTTGCAATGGCGCTGACCGTGTTCGTGATTCTGGCAACCAGTAACGGTTGACAAACTCGTGTAACGTCTTGAACCAATAACCTCAACCCGGACGTTACATTCCCGGGGTGTAGCTCAGTTGGCTAGAGTGCGCGGTTTGGGACCGCGAGGCCGCTGGTTCGAGTCCAGCCACCCCGACCATGGAAAGCACCCTTCCAAAGGTGTTACTATTAGACCAGTTAATACTGAACTTCAAAAAGGGAGGTGATTGGTATGATGGGATTCAACAATATGATGGGCGGAAACGGCCTTTCTTGGCTCATATATGCGCTGGTTGTGACGCTGCTTGTGTTAGGTATTGCAGCATTGTGGAAATACATAAACAAAAATTAATCGGGTTAGTCTGGTTTTAAGATTTCATACATTTACATATTGCAATGCTTGTTGTAGTTTGTTACAGTCTTAATATATGGAACAAGTAACACTTGAATCAGTAGCCGAAAAGTTAGGCGCTTTCGAAATGTCCGTCAATGCCGGGTTTGAAAGAATAGAAGCTAGGCTCTCGAACGTAGAGACCAGACTAACGGATGTAGAGAGTAGCCTAACCAACGTAGAGACCAGACTAACCGACGTGGAAACAAGATTGACAAGAGTTGAAAACAGACTCTTAAACGTAGAGATTAAACTCATTCAAATGGAAAGCAAGATAGATGAAATCGATAAAAGCACGGCATACCTTCCAAAATTATATGACATAGTTGATAAATTCATGGGTGAAATTAACGAAAGCAGACAAGAAAGAACTTTTATCAACAACCGACTCACAAGGCTTGAGAAGGCAGTTGCTAAACAAGCTTAGGGGTAGTGTAAAATCTCAGTATAAACAAAACGCTTCCAGAAAAAGTTCAAAATCACTTCAAACGCGCAGATCAAAAAATATACGCGGTGATGCAAAATCTGCATTTTGGCGAATGGTTTAACCCAAGAAAAGCCAAAAGAGGCAGTGACTACTTTATGGCATTGTGCAGAGAAATTGTTGGCCAGCAGCTTTCGGGCAAGGCTGCGGGCTCCATTTTCAAGCGCTTTGAGAATTTGCTTGGAAGTAAAATCACACCGCAAAATATCATCGCCAGAAAAGACCAGGAAATGAGAGATTGCGGACTTTCATGGGCAAAAGTGAAATACATAAAAAGTCTGGCCCAGCTTGTACATGACAAAGTTATTGACTTGGAAGCACTGCCAACATTACCAGATGAAGACGTAGTTGGGGAGCTGGTCAAGGTGAAAGGCATAGGCCCGTGGACGGCGGAAATGTTTTTGATCTTCACACTCAACCGCGAAAACGTGTTTTCCTTTGGCGATTTGGGCTTGAAGAAAGGAATTGAAAAAGTGTATAGCATAAAAGACCCAAGCAAAGACAAAATCGCGAAAATTGTGAACAAATGGGACCCATACAAAACTTACGGTTCTATTGCCCTGTGGCACAGTTTGGAAGTGAAGATAACAGATTATAGATAGTTAAAATGATGCCCGAAACTATTGCAATACTATCCGACACACATTTGACTACAAAGTTTGACGAGCGAAAATTAAATTATTTGAAGTCGCTGTTTTTAAAACATGATCAGATTATCATCAATGGCGATTTCTGGTCATACTACAGCTGTACTTTTGACGAGTTCTTAAAATCTAAATGGAGCAGATTGTTTCCGGTTATGAAAGACAAAACAATTTACATCTATGGCAACCATGATAGAGAGAAATGGTGCGATGAGCGAGTTGGAGAGTTTTGCAAATCCGCAGCAGATAGTTACATCTTATCAATGGAGAACACCAAATTAATAGTTATGCACGGACATAAAATAGCCACCGATTCAGTTCAGAATGAACCTTATCTTAAGATTCAAAGATTTCTTGATATAGACAAATACAACTATTTTATCCAGGAAAAAATTGTAAAGCATGTGGGCTTGGGATTTTATACAAAACTTGGACA
>Ga0075589_108_pt1 | contig 4694 bp, 3 predicted proteins | sample RifGroC1_FD_68199 | JGI IMG/M metagenome (GOLD analysis project Ga0075589, IMG submission 68199) | candidate division WWE3 bacterium GW2011_GWC1_47_10
GGTGATGTAATGGCAGACAGGCTAAAAGCCGCCAAGACGCGATTTGACATTGTAACCTACAACAAGATCTGGGAAGCGCACAAAGTGCGCAACGCGCTGGTTCACGAATCCGGCTACGAACCGCCTTACTACGTTTTGACCGAGGCGGTTGAGCATTTGAGAAGGGGTTTGGAAAGGTTGGGAATAAATGTATAAACTCGTCCTTGGGCTTGAAGTTCACTTGCACTTAACAACCGCAAAGAAAATGTTTTGCGGTTGTAACGCTGTTATATTTGGCGCATCGCCAAATAGTCACACGTGCCCAACGTGTTTAGGCCTTCCGGGTGCGCTGCCCGTTCCAAACCGCGAGGCAGTAGAAAAGACGCACCTTCTTGGTCACCGCCTTGGCTGTAAGATTAACGGCGTATCGCGCTTTGACCGCAAACACTACTTTTATCCCGATTTGCCCAAAGGCTACCAGATAAGCCAGTACCAACAGCCGTTGTGCGGAGAAGGAAAATTCATTTTGGATTCCGGCGAGGTTATTAACATCCGCCGCGTGCATATTGAAGAAGACACGGCCAAATCTTTTCACCAGGGTGGAAAAACGCTGGTTGATTTTAACAAGTCCGGCGCACCGCTTGTGGAAATTGTGACCGAGCCGAACTTTAAAAGCGCGGATGCCGCGGTTGAATTTTGCAAGAAAATTCAAGTTTTGGTCCGCGAGCTGGGAATTTCCACCGCGGATATGGAAAAAGGCCAAATGCGTTTGGAGGCCAACATCTCCCTTAGAACCGAAGAAATGGAAACTACCGGAGTTCTTCCGCCATACAAAGTAGAGGTCAAAAACATCAACTCGTTTAAGTTTATGAAAAAAGCCGTTGACACGGAAATTCAAAGGCAATCCGAGTTAATGGACAAAGGGCAAACACCACAACAAGAAAACCGCGGGTGGGATGAAGACAAAAAAACAACCGTTTCTCAGCGCGACAAGGAAGAAGCACACGATTACAGGTATTTTCCCGAACCGGACATTCCGCCAATGGAGTTCTCAAGGGAGTATATAGAAAGGTTGGCAAGTGTGGCGCCGCTTGCCGGGCCAGTTAAGAATGCACCCATTTCCATAGCCAGGAAGCCCGCACGCGCTGATGCAGGCAAGGTAACAGACGAAGTTGTTCTTAGGCCAGTTGTGAAAAAAGTGCTTGTAGCAAATGCTAAGGCCGTAAGCGATTTGACAGCAGGAAAGACTTCCGTGATGCAATTTTTGGTTGGCCACGTAATGCGCGAAACAACCGGCAAAGCCGATGCGCTAGTTGTAGAAAAATTGATAACCGAAGAACTGAAAAATGGATTTACCCTTTGACCCTAAAAATCCGGCATTTGAGTACATAACAAGCATGGAGACGGCTCGTTGAGGCAAACAGCCTGGACCCGTACACCGGAGTTTTGTTACTGGTTCAGCTCAGCACAGAAGCTAAAAGCTATATTTTTGACGCACGATCTATTTTATTCAAAGACTTACCACTCTACAAAAAAATCATGGAGGATTCAAACATCATCAAACTTTTGCACAACGCGTCCTTTGACTATAAATACCTAAAGCTGCACACACACGTTGAGTTGAAAAACATTTTCGACACCATGCTGGCCGAGGGTGTTCTCAAAGCAGGGCTCGGCATGGGTTATAGGCTAAAAGACTTAGTAGACAGACGGATTCAAAAAGATCTGCTCAACAAAGACTTGCAAAAGTCGTTTATTGACGTAACCAAAAATACAAAGATCACCGATGAACAGCTCAAATACGCGGCTTCGGACACTTTGATTCTCTTTCCGCTGTTTAGGCAGCAAATTGAAGACTTGAAGAAAGAAAATCTGCAAAAGATCGCGAAGCTGGAATTTGCCGTGTCGCCGGTTGTTGCCGAAATGGAATTGAAGGGCGTTTTCATAGACGTTAAAAAGTGGCGAAAGATAATCGCCGACTTGGGTGAGAAAAGAGATAGGCTCGCAATAGAATTTCAGGAAGCAATTAGACATTTGTATTCATTTTCGCAAATGGATATGTTTGGCGGGATGGGAGATATGATAAACATAAACAGCCAGGTCCAGCTCATGGAATTGTTCAACAATAAACTGGGCTTAAACATACCCTCAACTAACGACGCAATCCTAAACAGAGTCAACAACCCAATAGTCAAGCTGTTGCGGGACTACAGAGGTTACGCCAAGTTGGTGTCAACATACGGTGAAAATCTGCTGCAAAAAATCAACCCGGTCACCGGAAGGCTTCACCCAAGCTTTTTACAAATTGCCACAGCAACAGGAAGGTTTGCCTGCAACGATCCGAACGTGCAAAACATTCCCAGAAATTCAAAAGAGTTTGCCTTTAGAGAATGCTTTAACCCGGCCCCCGGTTATAAAATTGTTGATGCCGACTTTTCCAACTTTGAAATGAGAATTCTTGCGGATTTTTCCGGCGATGAAAAAATGATAAACGCGCTGAAAAACGAGCTGGACATTCACTCGTATACCGCATCCCTAATGTTTGACAAACCATACTCTAACGATTTTAAGAAAAAGTTTCCGGAATTGAGGCAAATGGCAAAACCCATTGGCTTTGGTCTTATGTACGGAATGGGCGCGCCCGGGCTTGTGGGCAGAATCTACGCCGAAACAGGAAAAGAAATAACCGTTGAGGAAAGTGACCAACTTATAAACAAATTTTTCCAAAGCTATCCGAGAGTAAAAAGCTTTTTGGACAAAATGGCCAAAAATGCCCAGAAAAACGGTTGGAGTAGCACGCCGGCCGGGCGTAAGCGCTGGTACCATCTACCGGATAAAGACGACATTGATTATAGAAGAAAGCTGTCTTCAATTGGGCGTGAGGCCAAGAATCACCCGATTCAGGGTACCAACGCCGACGCAATAAAATATGCTTTGGTTTTTGCCCACGAGCGGATGGTTAAAGATAAGATAGACGGAGCAATAATTCTAACCGTCCACGATGAGATTGCCTGCGAAGTGCGGGAGGACCAGGCGCAGGACTTTGCACCCGCTTTGGCCTCCGAAATGGTTAGAGCCGGAGAGCTGTTCTTAAAGAAGGTGCCGGTAGTGTCCCAACCCTTTGTAGGAGACGTCTGGGAGCATTAGCACTTATGTTAAACGTGTGCTAATGTGTGCTATAATTTTTGTATGGTTTGTCACAGGTGCGGTCAGAGGCAAGCAGTAATATCAACCAGCAAAATTGTTGATGGTAGGCAAGTTTACATTGCTTTGTGCGAGGTTTGTTACAACGAACTGCAAAAGCAAACTTCGGCAACCTCCCAGCTAGACAAGCACGGTCGCGACTTAACTGCTTTGGCAAAGCAAGACAAACTGGATCCGGTTATTGGCAGAAAAGAAGAAATTGAACGCGTTGTGCACATTCTCTCCCGAAGAACAAAAAATAATCCGGTATTAATTGGCGAGCCGGGTGTTGGCAAAACGGCCATTGTTGAAGGGCTTGCCCAAAAAATTGTAACCGGAAATGTGCCGGAGCCGCTTAGGAACAAACGCGTGTTCTCTCTTGATCTTGCGTCTGTTTTGGCGGGCACAGGCCACCGCGGCCAGTTTGAGGGCAGATTGAAAGAAATAATCGGCGAGGTGGTTGAGGCGCAGGGACAGATAATTTTGTTCCTGGATGAGTTGCATACTGTTGTTGGCGCCGGCGCCGCTGAAGGCGCAATTGACGCGGCGAATATGTTAAAGCCGGCGCTGGCGCGCGGCGAACTCCAAATGGTTGGCGCTACCACGCTTGATGAGTACCGAAAATACATTGAAAAGGACGCGGCGCTGGAAAGGCGCTTCCAGCCGATATCCGTTAAGGAACCGTCAGAGCAGGATACCATCGCCATTATCAAAGGCCTAAGGGACAGGTACGAGGACCACCACAAAGTCAAAATCACCGACGAAGCAATTGAATCAGCGGTTCAAATGTCCGAAAGGTACATTAGCGACAGGTTTTTGCCGGATAAAGCCATTGACGTGATAGATGAAGCGTCGGCCCAAGTTAGGCTTACACAAGTAAAGGAGCCGGCAAATCTGCGACAAGTGGAGGAAAATCTTGAAGAGCTCAAAAACAAGCTGCGTAACGCTGAACACGAGCAGGAAAAGGCTGAGCTGGAACGCGAGCTTGCGAAAATTGAGCTGGTTAGGAAAGAATTGGTTGATATTTGGACCAAAACCAAATTGGAGGAAATTCCAAATGTAACCAAAAAAGACGTTGCAAAGATTGTGGCCAGGGCAACCGGCATCCCGCTTGAGGAATTGAGCATGGAGGAAAAAGAACGCTTGTTGCACATGGAGGCGCGTATACACGAAAGAATGGTCAACCAGGACAACGCCGTGCATATTGTCTCCGAAGCCATAAGGCGCGCACGTGCGGGTTTGAAAGACCCGAACAGGCCCATTGGCACCTTTTTGTTTCTTGGTCCAACCGGTGTTGGCAAAACCGAGCTGTCCAAAGCGCTGGCCGAGGTTTTGTACGGCCAAGAAGATATGCTGGTTAGGTTGGACATGAGCGAGTATATGGAAAAACACACGGTGAGTAAAATCATAGGCGCGCCGCCCGGATACATTGGTTACGATGACGGTAAGCAAATCACGGAAATTGTGCGACGCAAACCTTTTTCCATCATTTTGTTCGACGAAATTGAAAAAGCCCACCCGGAGGTGTTCAA
>Ga0075589_135_pt2 | contig 3107 bp, 3 predicted proteins | sample RifGroC1_FD_68199 | JGI IMG/M metagenome (GOLD analysis project Ga0075589, IMG submission 68199) | candidate division WWE3 bacterium GW2011_GWC1_47_10
TTCTCCTTGACCAGCTCCCTAACAACCGCCGAGCCTATCCCCCCCGTTGCGCCTGTTACTACCACAACTTTGTCTTTGAGTTCCATGAAATTATTATAGTATGTTTGGAAGGTTTTGTGACTAAAACCGCTTTGGTGGGTGGAGAGGGAATCGGTCACGCGTGCTAACACATACTACGTCACTTCGTTCCTAGTATCTGTAAGCCGTGCGACCCCGCCTCGCTTGCTTCGCCCGCTCCGGCATTCGATCCCCTCTCTCATCTACCTTTAACATGCATACAAAAGTTCAAGCCAAGCCATCTACCAACCTTTGGTGGGTGGAGAGGGAATCGAACCCTCACCCCTTGCGGGACATGGTCCTAAACCATGCGCGTATGCCTGTTCCGCCATCCACCCAAATCAAGCCTATTATACAGGGTGATGGGCTACAGGGCCTCGCCCTGAAGGGGGGTTTTGTAGTTTTCTATCTCGTTTCTAAAATACTCAACACCGGAACACCACGAACCAGTTGACGGCGGCGTATATACCTTCATGATCTCACACGGCTCGGTAACTCCTTGGGAGAAGAATTGGTCGGCCAAATACTTTGAAACAACGCGCACGCCGTGTTCCCAATTTTCAAACATGCGCACATTATCGCCGTAAACTCCCCATCCCCAAGCGTTGAATGACTCAACGCTCTTAACCTCGGGCGTGAGTTTTCCGCAGCTTGATTCCTGAAATGCAATAGCCGCAACAAACCAAAACGGGATGTTGTTTCTGTCTGCTTCATCCACAAAGATGTGGCCAAGCCCATAGAGAGGGCACCCGTGCTGTCTGAAAAACTGGTCGATTTTGGCCGGACGCGCATCGGCAGCGTTAACAACTTCGGCGGTAGTTCCCAGCACAAGCGGCTTTGCCGCAAAAATGGTATACCGTTCGGTTTCGGCTAATTTTGGATTAGAAATTTGCACCACAAGCAAGACAACTACCGCAAAGGTCGCAGCCAGCGATGATAGATACCAGGCTATAGGAATAAGAATATTGACCGATTTTTTCACTTCGCCGGTACTCTTGGAATTCTCTACAAAGGCAAGCGATGTTATTTGTTCCATAAAAGCAGTGCTGAAATTATATTAGACTCGCAATTAAAAAGCCAGCCAAAATGGCAACGCCTGCAACCACGGCCATTCTAATCGCCGATTTGATGCTTTTGTTTGGTATATATCCAAGCAAGAACAGCGCCGCAGTTGTTGCGCCAATGGAAACATACTTGGCAATGTCAATTGGCAAGAGCATGTAGGGCAGCAGAACCAGCACGCCACTCAAGCCATATGAAATTGCCATTAAAACACCGTCCATAACGGGATTGTCTGAATGCTCCTTTTTGCCCGCGTATTCATCGGTGGATTGCTCGGAAAGATAAGAGCCTGCGCCCATTGAAATAGCTTCAACAGCAACAACAATAATTCCGCTTGTGAGCGTGGTTTTTGGGTCTTGGGTGGCCGTGGCAATTCCGAATACCACCCCAATAGTGGAAACTAAACTATCCTCAACTCCAAAAATGATATTTCTAATGCTGTCTTTGTTTATTCGAAGCATGTGACTATACTATATACAAACTCATGAAGGCGGTAAACCCCGAAAAGATACTTTTTATAGTCTTGCTTTTGGTTACGGTGCTTTTGCGTTTTCCAAGCTTATCATACTCCGACTACATTTCCGATGAGCCGGGCACCTTTTTCTACAGAGGTGGTAAAAAGAATCCGGAAATGACAATCTCCCAGTTTATACTCACCCAAAGAAAAGGGCCTCTGCAGCTTTTTGTCGGCTATATCCCCTACTCCGTTGTCGGCGACTATAGAAACGAGTTGGCGCAACGCCTACCGTTTGCTCTTTTTGGAGCCGCAGCCATGGTTGTGTTCTACTTTTTGATAAAGAAACTTACGGGCAATTTTTACGTTGCTTTTGTCAGCGCTTTCCTTTTGGGTACAAACGGTTTAATTGTTGCGTATTCGCGCATTGCACAATACCAAAACCTAAATTTGTTTTTTTCATTTGCATCGCTGTATTTTTTTGCCGACTTGTTGGACAGGAAAAAAAACGCTTTGAGGAGTTCCGTTCTTGGTACGGCGATGTTTGGTTTGTCATTTCTGGCTCATTGGGACGCGATATATATTTTGCTGCCGATTTTGTATTTCCTCGTTAGATTCGCCAAACGTCATGGTCTTACCATGAAGTTCGTTGTGATTAACATGTTTGTGGGAGGATTGATTGTGCTGCCGTTTCTAGTTCCGTACATTTTGACTTATCTGCACCTTCCGGCCAACGCCGATTATGCCGAAGGAATTTATGGGCTTGCCGACAAATTTAAGAACAGAGACGAATTGAAGTATTTTCTAGTTTATAATCCATTCTTAACGTTTTGGCTTTATGCGGTGGGAACGGCGATTGCTTTGGGGGCGTGCCGCCGCAGTTACGCCATGTACTACTTAACAACTCTCAGAGCGCAACTTTGGCTTAGAATCCCATCTGCTTTGTTCTTCATCGCGATACTTGGGTTTCTCTTTACCCAAAGTTATCTGCTTTTTGTCGACCACAAAGTTGAATACCCCGTTGAGGACGAAAAAGTTCTTTTTTGGGAAACCGACCAAATGGTTCAACAAGACAACATTCGGCACAAAACCGGCTTCACGCACAAACGGTTTTGGAATCAAATCAACAATTTTATAAACGATCAGAACAGTGTTAATAGCGAAACCTGCGGTTACATTACAAACGAAGACAAGACGTTGGCAAAATTCTACATGGACGCCGATGCCAATGATACTGCCCAATGTTTTTACGCAATAAGCATAAAACGCCCGCTGTCTTTGGCTTACGACCACAAACTTTCCAACATCAAAAACAAATCCACGGTCAAAACTTTTGAAAACGCATCCGGCGAGGTAATGGTACGGATATACAAGGGCTACAGCGAAAACCAGCTAGAAGGTCAGTGAATTAATATGTTTCCATTGCTAACGTCATGTTTCCTTCAAAAATCTTCAGATATGACGAAAATCCATAGTTAATAAATCCTGTGTTTATGTACTTATCCTTTGGTGAGAATTCCGGTGTGTGTGAATG
>Ga0075589_135_pt1 | contig 2029 bp, 3 predicted proteins | sample RifGroC1_FD_68199 | JGI IMG/M metagenome (GOLD analysis project Ga0075589, IMG submission 68199) | candidate division WWE3 bacterium GW2011_GWC1_47_10
GGAATTTATGTAAATCTTAATGTCGCGAGTGGGATCATCGCTTTCCAAAAACAAGAGCTGGGCGATGAAGGTGTTAGCTATCGCGGTATCTATTGGCCCGGTTATAAATACAATAAAATCCTTCAAAAGGCGCGAATAAATATCGTACGATCGCTCAAACCCGTTTGGGTCTTTTTCAACAACTACGGGTACAAGAATGTTATTTTTCATGTGCATGCCCTTCCGCCTCCTGGGCCAGCTTGGAGACTAACTTGTTCTTGGCCAGAATGCTTTTAATATACCATTTTTCTGTTGGGCTTTGCATACCTCCGGCTTTCATGGCCTCGTCTATTTCCGCATCGTCAACGGCTACTTTCTCAACCTCAATGAGTTGTGTCAAAACAAATTCGGCCTTCAAAGTCCTTTGGGCGTAGTTTGTGTATTCCTCGCGCAGTTTTTCGCCGGTTTTGTTTTGCGACTGCAAATAATCTTCCACAGTCATGCCAAGTGTTTGTGTTTGGTCCAAGAGTCTGGAGAGCATGCGGTTTACTTCGTCGTCAATTAGCAAATCCGGCACTTCAAGCTCCGATACGCCAAGAATCCCGTCAATCACGTCATCAACGGTTAGGTGCATGTGCGGCTCTGCAACCTCTTCGCCGGTTTTGAACTTGTCTTCGTTGGCTTTTTTTGCGGCGGCAACTTTTGTTTCCAGTCGGGTTTTAATGGCGACTTTATAATCGCCAATCTTAATCTCCGGTTTCTGCCCCACCGTTGCGCTAAACTCAAAGTCCTTGTCCAAGTCGAATTTGGCAATTTCCACCCGCGGATTAGACACGGGCAAAATGTGGTGCTCTTTGAGCGCTTGCGGATAATATGTCTGCAGCAGTTTGTTCACCACTTCACCGTTTAGCTCTGCCTGGTCGGCTTTTTCCAAAACTTTCTCTTTTGGCGCTTTACCCTTTCTAAAGCCCGGAAGTTCCGCGGTCTCAACAAGCGTGGCAACAACTTTGTTGTAGACTTCCAGCACCTTTTCGTTTGGGACGGTGATGGTGAGCTTGAGCGTAGATTTTGGCTGTTTTTCAACTTTTACCTGCATGACCGAAGTATTTTAGCACAGCAAAGCCGGTTGAGAAAATATGTGCTATGGGATATACTGTTGGACAGTCTAGCTAAAAAGGAGGCGAGCATGTTCGATGTACTGTGCGGGGCTGGCGTAACTTTTCTCGCCGCCCTAGTTGCGGCGCTGTTCTCGCTTCTGCGCTTGGCAGAGGCGCAGGGCAGAAGGCTGGCGCTGATCGCTGCGTTAGCAGCCGCCACCACACCGTTGGCTCTCATGTTCTTGATTGGGGCCACACTGGCGTTGGTTCAGTTCAACGCCGGCGTCGGCTACGATGTGGTGATAGAGGCCCAACGCGCTTGGTGGGGAGCCATCCTAACGTACGTCCTCATCGCGCTGTTTGGCATGTCCGTTGGCTCCGGGATTGCGTTGGTGATACACATCATCTTCCCGTCGAGCCAGGACATCGGCAAACCGACGCTGCCATGGTTACCGCCAAGAGAATACTGAAACAGCCCACGAAGGCCACCAATCGTACATCGAGCGGTGGCCTTCACTCCCAAGTTCCAAAGCCAAAATCGCTTGGAAACAATTTATACTCCGTTTCCCTATTATCGTCTTTTATAATCGCCAGCAGCCTGTTAGCAACCCATTCCGGCGTAAAATACGCGCGTCCCTTTTTCTGCAGCTCCGCCTTTTCTTCAATCGACATACCCGCAAAGCCGGTGAGCGTGCTGCCAAGCGTTATCAGGCAAAAATCGGGCTTCTTGCCTGCAAACTCCTCGGCCAAGCTTAGCGTTAGCCCGCGCAGCCCAAACTTTGACGCACAGTACGCCGCGCGATTCTCCTTTGGCAGCACACCCATGCCAGAGCCAATGTTCAACACCAACGGAGCAGCCGCCCTTTGCATTGCCGGAAGCAGCAGTTTGGTCATAAAAAACGGCGATGATAGATTTAGACTTATAGTCTTGTCCCAGTCTTCTTTGGTGAGTT